>Ga0307518_10000029_pt1 | contig 96536 bp, 53 predicted proteins | sample 25_EM_MG_FD_203889 | JGI IMG/M metagenome (GOLD analysis project Ga0307518, IMG submission 203889) | Populus trichocarpa ectomycorrhiza microbial communities from riparian zone in the Pacific Northwest, United States - 25_EM | ecosystem: Host-associated > Plants > Roots > Unclassified | place...
GTTAATGTTTCCACTTCAGTACCACAATGATCACAAAATCTATTAGCTGTTAAATGTCTCCGATATCTCAGGTCATTGGTCATAATAGAATTATGGGCTACCGTCCAAAGAAACACTTTGATACGCTCCATGCCTTGCCACTTTCTAATCAACCTCCAAATAGGGTCATGATCCATCTCCCCCCTTTCCTCTAAAATCATATAAGCAGTTCGGACTGTAAGCTTTCCATTTGAAGAATGATCCCAACCCACCGTGTCGTCTATTCCATCTTGCATTGGTGGAGTGTATCCAACAATGCTCATCACAATTTGCATAGGAATTAGATGGGCAAACACATCCCATTTCCAATTGCCCCTATCGTCCACCATATCAGCCACCGTATAATCAAGAGTCTCTACCTGCACCTCCCTCTCTAAATGATTAATGATAGGCCCATAACTCTCCAACCAACTGTCTCTCCAAAATAAAATCCGTTTGCCATTCCCTACATTCCAGGTTGCATTCTGGTTCACCGTGTCCCATTCTTTACAAATGGCCTTCCACAACACTGAGTCAGACGGTATTGCCACCGGATTACCTTCCCTTCTCCTAGTGCTCATATACTTGTCCTTTAGAACTTTTACCCAAAGATGATTCTCCTTCATCATTCCCCAAGCCAATTTCATTAAAAAAGCTCATATACTATTTAGTTAATTAAGTGTGGTTTGATGACATAATAATAATAATAATAATAATAATAATAATAATATTGAGAGGTGTAACTCAACTGGTCAATCTCTGAGTTTGCTCCTTATAGGTCATCAATTCGAGTTTTACAAATCTCAGAACCACTGAGAACTTATATAGTCGTTAACTTCAGGACCTGTGAGATTAGTTGAGATACGCACAAACTGATCCGAACACCCACGTTAATCAAAATAATAATAATAATAATAATAATAATTTTGATTAGGGATCTAATTATTTGTTTATGACCTAATATTTATAAAAACTCAAGTGTCCCAAATAATATATATTTTAAAATGAATACGTGACATGGATAACACGTTTAATTTTGGTACAAAGAAATGCAGCCATCAAGTTTTTTTTTTTAAAAAAACGAAGCCACAATTAGATGAAAATATTGCCCATTGATCTTATAAAGAGCAAGTGATTCGACGCCGATGATTGGATCACATCTATAAAGTTATTCACTACTCATAATTTACTCCGCTCCAAGGCTCCAACCATATTCAGAGCACCAAAGAAACAGTACACACTCTCTCTTTTTCCCTCAAAACCTTCTTGGTCACTTACTGTCTTTAAGAATCCATCAGCTCATAACACTTAGGAATCACTTCTTGGCTTTAAGAATATATCAGCTTACAACACGTAGGAGCATAGCAGTTACTAACGTCTCCTTTCCCTTTTCTCTCCTTTCTCTTCTGGTGTTTTCTTCTTCGGCTAAGACAAACTAACCATTTGCATGCGTCAGTCTTGTTTCTTTGTAAGGAAAGACATTTAAAGACAAGCACTTTCAGAGAGCATTCAGGATCTTATAAATGGCTGAATTTGGAGGGAAATGGAGGGGTTTGAAATCGGTGTTGATGGTTTTGATCAACTTTTTGTTAGCTTTTGTGTTTGTTTCAGCTGAAAGAGGCTTGACACGTGAAGCAACATCTGCAAGAACGGATGAAACTGGAGATTCTGTATCAAGTTATGTTCTCAAAGCTGTGAGTTGTTTATGGCAGCCTGATCAACGAGGTTATCAACATGTTTGGCCGGTAAAAATCCTGATACCCTTTTCTCAAAGAACATTTAGTGTTCATTAAAATAAAAAGAAATGAAAAGATGGGTGACTTTCTATGTACTGGTTATTTAATTAGTCGGTAGCAGATATGTAGAAGGCACATTTTTTTTTGTTGGATTGAGTGCTTATTTTGTGGATGGAATCAAAAAGTGCTTGACTTGTATGGTTTTTGGTTTAATTGTTGATAAATACTTTATGTGAGTTTGATATATATGAATGTTTTTGCGAGCAGGAAATGAAATTTGGTTGGCAAATTGTTTTGGGTTCAATCATTGGATTCTTGGGTGCTGCCTTTGGGAGTGTAGGTGGTGTTGGTGGCGGCGGCATTTTCGTTCCCATGCTTAGCCTAATTATTGGGTTTGATCCTAAATCTGCAACAGCTATTTCTAAATGTAAGAAACCATCGAATTTTCTGTGTAAATATGGGTTCCTTTAATTTGTTTTTAAGCCACTCTTCCCCATTATAGAAAAAGGAAAACCTTTTTGATTCATGTGGTTAGTTCAGCTTACGGAAAATTAGCCTATCTACTGTGATTTATCAGTTTGACTAATGGATTTGTGTGAACAGGAACGCAGCATTCACAAAGGCTTGTTTGTCAGAAAATTTCATATGTTACTAGCAAAGTAATGGATTTTAGTGTATATAATTTTGGCAGGTATGATTATGGGTGCAGCAGTTTCAAGTGTTTACTATAATCTTAAGCTAAGGCACCCAACGATTGACATGCCCATTATTGACTATGATTTGGCTCTGCTCATCCAACCAATGCTTATGCTTGGTATTAGTCTAGGTGTTGCTTTAAATGTGATTTTTGCAGACTGGATGGTCACAGTACTGCTCATTGTTCTTTTCACAGGTAAATGTTAGCTGAATTTCATTCCCTTTCACTCATGTTTCTTTCTTCTAATTCTTTTTGCTGATTGCAATTGTTTGTAGTTACATCAACAAAGGCATTCTTCAAGGGCGTTGAAACATGGAAAAAGGAAACAATAATGAAACGTGTAATCTCATCAACCTGTTCTTAATTTATGCTTAGGGTTTGTGCCTGCACAAACTGCATTTTGAACTGAACTCCTTTCATTGCCTATGAAAGGAATGCTCTATGACTAGACTTCTGCATGGTTATGTGTTAAAAACATGTAAATTTAAGTCTAACCATTTGAATCACACTTTTTGCTCCCATTATAGGAGGCTGCGAAGCATTTGGAGTCCAATGGTGAGTTCACTTCCTTTTTCCTTTTTTTTTTTTTTTCCGGGAAGTCCAGCAAGTACTGATCCCTGCTCGTTAATATCTTTCTCAGGTACCGATGCCGGGGAAGTGGAATACAAGCCTCTTCGTGGCGGCCCGAGCAACAGCCCTCAAAAGGAGACCAAGGAACTAGAGGTGAGAATACTTTGTTTGCTGAAATCAGCATCAAAGAGTCCTCAAAACTAATACAATTTATTACTGTAGATCACTGTTTTTGAGAATGTTTACTGGAAGGAACTTGGACTTCTTGTTTTTGTTTGGGTTGCATTCCTCGTGCTGCAGATTGCAAAGGTTTTGTTGTGCTTTGATTACATTCTACCTTTTTTTTCCTAGCTTATATTAAATCAATGTCTAAATGATGAGAGATCCTGATCTTTTGCTCGCAGGAGAGTACATATACCTGTTCGATAGGATATTGGGTGTTAAACTTGTTACAGGTACTTTTATCGCAGTAGTTGTCTCTATCCTTTCATCTTTTTGTGCATTTATGTTTGTGCCTGCATGTGAATCTAGTAATAGTAACGATCTAATGATCTTGCATGCTTGGGAATTGATTTTTGAATGTTATATTTGATGTGAAAATATTTAAATAAAATTATTTGAGAGTTTTTATAGACATACATGAAGTAAAGCTTTATTAAATTTATTTACCTTCATGTTTGCAAGTTATTTCTTGCATGCTTGGGAATTGATTTTTGAATGTTATATTTGATGTGAAAATATTTAAATAAAATTATTTGAGAGTTTTTATAGACATACATGAAGTAGAAGCTTCATTAAATTTATTTACCTTCATGTTTGCAAGTTATTTCTTGCAATTCCTTTTTCATTGTCCTTCCTTATCATAATGATGACAAATGTTCTCGTCTTTCTTGAGACTTTTAACAGGTTTGTTTGCTTTAAAGACATCATTCTTATTCTTTTTATCCTTCTTATTAGACATTTTAGAAGACTAAACAAGAAGAGTTGAACTTTTTTTCCTTTTTAAGAGCCCTTCAACAATCATAAACATATTAAACAATTCACGCAATATACTATCCAACTTGTTCATATAATAGTTCATAATGAATTACAAAAAGCGTTAGGGTAATGACTCCAAGACTAAGTTAACACTTAACTCATGATCCATGACAAAACCCAATTGACCCAATTTCTCAATATAGCTTGTCATTTGCAAAACATAGGTGTTCATCGAAGAACTATTTGTCATCTTGCAGTAGATCAATTTCTTAGAGGTCTCATATCTCTCAATTATACTAGCCTCATCAAACAATTATTTGAGATACATAATTATAGTATAAGCATCCATTTTCTCATGCTGTTTTTAAAGTTCAGGTGACATACTAGCTAACTTCACATATGTAGCATGTTCATCGTCATTAATATGATGTTGATTTTCATTTCTAACTTCTTTTCCAGCATCATCAGCGAGGGCATTTGGAATTAAATTTTCAAGAACATGCAACCTATTTTCTTGCTTGAGAACAATTCTTATATTTCAGTGTCAATCTAAGAAATATGATCTGGTCACTTTGTTAACATAAAGTTTGCTTCGTAGGGATATTTTACTACTCATTTTAATCTACCAACCTATTTATATAAAGATAGAGCGTTTTAGTTTCATGGATACATATTTAAATTCAAATTTAGATAAGGTTTGTAATCCTAATTTGGTCTTCAATTTTTTTTTTCTTGTAAATTAATAGCCCTTATTAATTCAGAAAATCTTGTTTAGATTTTTCTAGTAGGCTAGGATCCCATTTAATTTATGTGACCTTGAGTGACTCATCAAATCAAAATAAATTAAATTAAGTAGATAATATAGTTTATCAATTAGATCTCCATATGACTCCTAGATCAGTTAGGTGACAACTCTTTGTCTAAACATATCTTATATGTTTTGCCTAATCCATACCTCTAACTTTATATGAATATAAGTGACTTATTCAAATCATACAAGTTAGTTAAGTAGGACCCGATTTTATAGCATTAAACATATTCAATTAACGATCATCTTGGACGACTCAATAAATTATCCATGAATAGAATTCTGGTTTTATGAGTATAAAATTGGAAGGAAATTATTCATGTTCTCAACATGTACTTAATATATTAATGATGGATTTATTATCAATTAATTAGGTCTTATACATAACATGACATAAAAACATATACATTTCATACATAACAATTTATATATAAATATACACCTCTAGCATGCCATTCTAATTGAATGATTACAAACATATCTAAACTAATTCCCTCGAGCCACTGAAAGAAATTAGGTGGTTAAAACCTAGGTAGCTGCTATAAATCTTCATAAGTCCTTTGCGAGCATCATGGTTGTATCCTTCATCACTATTCTTTCTTCATTTTAGATTACAAAATAATTTTCCTTTCTAAGTTTTTACATTTCTAAATTATATAAAATTTACATAATTAATTAAGAAATCTCAAGTTATATTCAAGGGAAATTATATGAGAAAAGAATTTTACAACCCAGAAGAAAAAAAAAAAAAAAAAGAGGCAAAACACGCATACTCTATTTAATATTACAACCATTCAACCATAAAAACACAATCACATTAGTCTTTAATGTCATAATCACCCATCATGTATAAAAATATTTTAATATTATGATAAATTACATTGCATGCTTCAATTCTAATTATTGGCTTTATGTGCTACTATGAAATAATATTTCTAACACATAAAAATATTCAATCAAATCTAATTTGATATTTTCCCAAACAAAACAAATTTTATTTAACAAAAATTCCATGACAAACATTTTTAGAATTTAATAAGAAAATTAATCAAATGAAATATTTAATTAATATCCTAAACTATTTTAGGATTAATTAAATAAAATTTTTAGGCTTATAAACTCTCTTTGTTTTAGAAAAATTATTTTTTTCTAAACATTATTTCATCAAAAAATTTAATTAAATCCTAATACAATCAGGATATTACAAAACTTAAAAATTCAATTCATTCCCAATCCTATTAGAAAAATTAATTCTATAATCAATTTAATAGAGGTTTCAATTTTAAAATATAAAATTAAGATTTTATACAAGGAGGAGCAGAATTATAATTCTATCCTAAAAGCCAAAATATAATAAGAATAAATAGCCAAGGTAAATTCATAAATTAAACCCCCAAAACCCAATTGTAAATAATTATAAATGACAGGGGTATAATCATAATTTTACCTTTAAACTCTCTTTCTTCATGCTTTGGCCGGCACTACCGGTGGCTGGAGTAACAGCAGCCAACGCTACCACTGTGAGCCAGCAACGCAAGGGACTGCCTCTCGTGTTGGGCTTCCACTACCGCCAGTAGCAACCCATAGGCTGCTGCCTCTAGCACTCATGGTAGCCACCCAATTGTTTTTTAAGATTTCAGCCAGATTCAAGAAATCCGACAAGATCTAGCTGGAACAATAGAGAATATCATTTTTTATTAGAAAATCACGAGAGAAAAAATAATTTTGCATATAAAATTAATTCAAAATTAACACCAATAATATTTGAAACATGCAAACAACAACCCTAATTGTATAACGATGGCTTTGATACCACTATTGGGTTCCCGAATGTCATATACGCAACATAAACAATAAAACAAAATTATTCGGGAGTCCCTAGGATCCCATTAGACATATCTAGAGTTGTTTAGAGATTTATTACCTGAAGATCATATTTTCTTAGGCTTTGAATAATTCTTTAAAGGTTGGGTTGTCGCAGACTACAAATCGTTTAATTGTGCGGCCTCCAACGGTAATTCACATGAACCACCAATAAAAAATCTCTTACCTCCTTATTTCAGAGAGAGGGATTGCTATGCCTATAATACTAGTTTTTTTATTATGTGACTTACGTAATTTTTTCTATCTAACAGACAACTGCTTAAAAATAAGAGGCATAACTTACTATTTATAGGAAAATATGAAAAACCCTATAAATTAACAAAATATCAATTTGCCCCCTCAATAATATCCATATATTAATTCAAGATAATTTTAGAAATTAATTCAATCAAGTCCTTACTTGATTTTTCTATGTCTAGAAATATAGTTCATGTATGAATTATATTCTAGTCCTTAATTTCTAAAATATATTTTAATCAATTCATACTTAATTAAATCATCCTAGTTTAATTTTTGACTAATGGTTCTTAATGTCTGTGACCCATTAGATTCTTAATATGTTGGCCCAAATATAAATTATAATTATAATTAAATAGGATTAAATAAATTAAATAATTTAATTTATTATCAATTTAATAATTGATTAATTTATATTTGAAGATCAGATGCATCGTCTAGCAATGTGTCATGATCCCCCAAATATTAGAAAAGTCATTAGTGGTTTGACTTAACGTTTCAATGACTAGTTTCTCAGTGTAATTACTATCATGTCATCAATAATGTTCTAATTTAACATTAAAGTATGGAGTATGACTGCCATATTAAATCCTATTTATTCTCTACATAATAGTCATTGATCATTTGAATAAAATTTAAAATCCTTTTCAAATCTCCTTCCATATTGGCTAAAGATTTCTCAGTCAATAGTATTTGAGAATAGATGAAACATTTTTTTAAATTCACCTAGAGTGATGAATCCTTTCTTGATTACTCAAGTACCTTCATATAGTTCATATTATACCCAATATCTGCCCTTTTGCTACCTCAATTATGATAACATGTAACAGGATCATAACATAACATTTTTTTATATAAGATAACTTATAGATCTCAAGTATAAGGATCACTTACACAATCGTTACGTGAGCCTTTCTAAACATAGATGATCTCTCCACATGAAATTCTCATGCGGGTTAGTTTACTGTACATGTCTTATAACAAGTATCTACATATTAGTTCTAAGTATCCTTTATACTTAAGTTTATGAGAATAATTGTTTTATTTTATAAAGAAAAGAATATAATATGTATCAGTTTTTACGGCTCTAATAAATGCCCAGTATTTAAAAGAGCATCGACCATGAACATTTTAGAAATAATGTTTTGATGCAATAGGAATCACATAATTATAACAACTTTATAATTTTCTTTGCAAAACATTTTTGTCTCATGAACTTTATCTTTACTCTAGATTCATAAATCAAAAATTAGATTTATTAATCTAATATTACATTAATATTAAAGATAAATTAAGTTTTTATTAATAATAAATATATATTCATATTAATATAATAATAATACGTGTAACCAACCAATTAGCTATAGGGAATATTAAACTAACATTGATATCACAGCATCTGTCCTTCTCTTTAGTAAAACAGTTGGAAAATTTGTTTGAATCATCCTTTCTGTGGTTTCCAGATCCCAGTTTCTGTTGGGGTTACACTCTATGAAGTAGTCAGCCTGTACAAGGGACGCAGAGTAGTTGCATCCAAGGGAGATGAGGGCACAAATTTCAGAGTCCTTCAGCTCATGACGTATTGTGCCTTCGGTGTGCTGGCTGGAGTAGTAGGCGGGCTGCTTGGATTAGGAGGAGGATTTATCATGGGTCCACTATTTTTGGAGCTCGGAGTCCCTCCTCAGGTTAGCTTGCTTTGTTTCATTAGATGCTCGAAAGAATAAAAATGAATAAGTTCGCAATCACCATAATTCTGAACCTGCTGATCAAGTCCTTCTTGTTAATCATAATGGCTGGCTTTGTGAACTTGATTAAGTTTGCATGGTAGTTTTGATGTTGCCTTAGCATGGAATTCAGCTATCCAGCTTCTGCTCTGAGAATAACCAGGATAAGTAAGCAAAATGATTTGCGAAGCAGATTTACCCGTGGCTGGCTAGAGAGCATATTCATGGCTTCTGTTTTAACCTAACCAAAGACTTCCGCCATACTCCTTAGAATTATCTGTATTTATTCCTGATATAAGTATCTGTGGACATTTTCTGAATTATGACTAAACTTAAATATCATACTCTTTAGAATTATATGTTGGCAGGCAGGCCACAAAGCCATATGAAGGGCAAAATAATCTTAATTGCTTCACGACTTGTGTCCAGGTCTCAAGTGCGACTGCCACCTTTGCCATGACTTTCTCGTCATCCATGTCTGTTGTAGAATACTACCTTCTGAAACGTTTTCCTGTTCCTTATGGTAAGAGTGCACACAACGTCCATACAACTTCTTTTACAAGTTTAATCTGCTTTTTCTCTTCGCCTCAGCAATCTAAAGACGTTATTTTCCGAAAGTATATTGGAATGTAGTTTGTGTGCGTTCCAATGGACTTACATATTTCAAATCTTCTGGCAGCTGTTTACTTTGTCGTTGTTGCTACATTTGCTGCGTTCACTGGGCAGCATATTGTGAGAAGGTTGATCATTGTGTTTGGAAGGGCTTCTCTTATCATCTTCATTCTAGCTTTTACTATATTTGTCAGTGCAATTTTACTGGGTGAGTTCTTCTATTTCTTATCATTTAGGGTCTGGAATTATGATCTAAATTCTTTTTGGAAATTATTATTATTTTGTAAATTTATAAATTTTTATTGAAATAAAAAATCATTTACATAAAATATGATCACATAAAAATATATATGCGTAAAATTTTAAAAATCTAAGCATAGGATTTATATGACCAGCAAATATATATAAAAAATCATGTAACATAATAAATAAATATCAAAAGGAAATTAAGGAATTTAACATTGTTGTCAATATTGAATCTTTTGTTCTTACAATCTGAATGTAATTATCTTTTAGGAATTCAATAACACCACTTTGAAAATATGCATTTCTTTTTAAAATCTATATACTTAATGGAATTAACTCCATTTTCTCTCTACAAAGATGAATTTTTAAGATCTAAAGTGATAGAATAAATAGAATAACAAATCTTAGAAAAACTAACATGAAAGGAAAAAAGAACTTAAAAAGTTTCTTAATTCCTATTCACCTCTCCAAGACATTTATTATAGGACTTGGAAACTAAAATGTTAATTACTTATAATTTATAAAAGATTATTAATTATGATGAATGTTCATAATTAATAAATATTCATGAATGTTCATAGTTCATGAAAATTTATAAATAAATTCATTCTTATTACATCATATTTAATACATTGATTCATGTACTAAGACTTTTTAGAAATTAAAAATTACTGATCAAATAAGGACTTAATAACAAAAAATATTTTTCATTATCCAAAGCTAAACTCAAACTTATGACCCATAAACCTATAACCCATCACAACCCAACCCATAAAACAATATTTGGTTTGAAACTCTTGCCACCTAAAGGCTATTTGAGAACAACTTATCATTCACATTAATTGATTTTTAAAATATATTAATATTCCATGTTAAAGTACTTATGTTGGATTATAAAATCAAACATGGTTTTAATCTTAATTATGAATGGATCTCACATTTAATTTGGCCTTAAAAATGCCCAATGCATGATTTATAAAACCAATTCAAACAGTCCCTCATATGAATGAAAATTGTTTCATCAGTCTAAAGACTTAAAGAAGTCGTAGAGAGAAAATTGAAGTGGTAGATCACTATATCAAGACATATAGTTTTTAACTTTGAACCTCACTTAGTGAAATACTATCAGATTTACTCAACTAAATAATGAACACGATGTCTTGAATTATTCAGTCTTTTATATAAACTAAGACAATAATAATCATAGTTCTTTACTTAGAGATTTCATTTGGTTCTCATTGTTGAGTTCATTTTGGTTCTAAACAACTCGATTCATAAATACTTTAGAGAATTCAATTTTTATCAAAATTCTAAAAAAAAAAAACCACATTTCTCACTCATATAGGTGATCTTTCATTAAAAATACTATGTTATACTTCATTTGGTATACCAAGATATGAATATTATTAAAAACACAACTCACCATTTGTCATTTTGCAGCTAACACTTATTTCATTATAGGAATAAGTAGGAAATAATAATTTTCAAGTGCTACCAAGAATGTTATATGATTTAATTTTTTATTTTAACCTAGATCTTGGAAACTCCATTAAACTGAGTATGGTTACTATCATTAAACTCTTTAACCTCCAAGCACCATAGAGTACATTATTGAGGGTAAGAAGTTTTCAAAAGTCATTTTCAGAATAACCTTACTCATAATACCATGAAGGTTAATAAGTTCTCCATGTATAAGTTTTCACCTTCCATTGTAAATGAAAAACATCATCTTCTCGGAACACACGTGTCTTGTCACCAATATCATCAACCCATCATTGATCATGATTATTGACTAGATTGACTTTGAAAACAACAACTAATTTATATATACTTAAGACTTAATTTGTGAGATGATCAACCTCAGTGACATCGACTTGAGATCTCTGGGTTCCTTTGTTCACCTTTATTTCTGCAACCTTGATCAAGTGCCCAATCTTGTTGTAAATAAAGTATTTTTCATTGAACCTCTTGGCAATTCCTTTCCCTTTCATAATAAGCTTTTTCTTTTTATTTTTATTGTGGAATCTCACCACCTGTTCCATAATAATTTCTTTAAAGGAACTAAAAGAGTTGACTCTTTTTTTGGACAACTTATTGTCCATTTCTATTCTCAATCTTAAAATGAAGTCTTCAACCCCCATTTCCTTGCACTTGTGTTTAAGATAGTTCTTGAGTTTTTTTTAAGATGATGATAATCTTTCAATGATTGCAGACACTTGAAATGATTCATTTAGTGACATACCTTTAGCATGTATATCACACAAGATGAGTTGAAACTCTTGAACATAGCTCACAATAGTTATTGAATCAACCATTTTGAAACCTAGAAATTTACTGACTATGAATTTCATCATGTTGGCGTCTTTAGCATTATACTTCTTGTCCAAAGCTTCTCACAATGCCTTTGCACTTTTAATTGAACTATGCACACCATCTAATGTATTGTCTAATCCATTCAAGATGTAGTTTTTGCACATGACATTATTGTGATACTAAGCATCCATAATTGTCATTGTAGTAGGATCATATTCATCATCTGATAGTTTTGGCACTTCTTCGGTCAAGAACTTTGTCAAACTCAAGGTGGCCAAATAAAATATCATCTTTCATTGCCACCTCTTAAAATTCATTCCATTAAACTTTTCATGTTTCTCATCATGCACCACAGAAGAAGGTGGTAGAATCTTCAATACCTAAGTAGTACTTGTCGAAACAACATTAAAGGAGACAACTAATTCTTAAGTAGAAGACATTATAAGATCTAAAAATAATAATAGCAAACAAGTACACCTTAAAATTGTTGGAAATTATTATTATTTGGTAAATTTTTAAATACTTGTTAAATGAAAAATCACTTGCATAAAATATGATCACATAAAAATAAACATGCATAAGATTTTAAAGATTTAATCATAGGATTTATATAATCAACAAATATATATATATATATATATATATATATATATATATATATATCATGCAACATAACAATTATTCAATCAAATAAATATTGAATTGAAAAACATGCTCTTCATAAAATTTAGGAGACTTGTTGAAGACAATCAAAAGGAAATAAGGAACTTGACATTGTTGCCAAAGATTGAATTCTTTGTTCTTAAGGTGTAATTATCTGTCACTTAGTGTAAACAATCCCAATGTAATTGCCTCCAAAGAATTCAATACAACACCTAGAAAAGATGCAATCTATAAATTTAATGGAATGAACTCAATTTTCTCTCTACAAAAATGGATTCTTAAGATCTAGAGTAAAAAAAAAAAAAAAAACAAGTCATAGAAAATACAACAACAAAGAAAGAAAAGAACTCAAGAAATTTCTTTATTCCCTTTTCATCCATCCAAGACACCTATTTATAAGACTTCAGAACCAAAATATTAATTACTCATAGTTCAAATATTCATAATTCATGAATTCTTATTAATTATGATGAATGTTCATTAATAACTATTTATGAATGTTCATAGTTCATGAAAATTCATAAATGCATTCACTCTTTTCACATCATAATTAATGTATTGGTTCATGTACTAAGACATTTTAAAGATAAAAAATTATGATCAAACATGAACTTAATAGAAAAAAATATTTTTGGTTAATCAAACTCAAGCTCAAATTTATAAGCTCACAAATCTACTGCTCAATCTATAAAAATATTTTGCATTTTAAACTTTTGTTATCTAAAAGTTCTCTAAGAATAATTTCTTATACAATTTTGATTGATTTTTAAAACATGTGAGTATTACATGTTAAAATACTCATGATCCAACATGATTTTAACCTCAATTATGAGTGACTGGCCTTAAAAATACCCAATACATGTTTTATAAAATCAATTTCAACAATTCTTTGAACTTTATGAATTTCTAAAATAACATTCCTTACTTTCTTTGGTAGGTGGTTTTGGCATATCGAACATGATTGGAAAGATTCATCGTCAAGAATACATGGGATTTGAAAACTTCTGCAAGTATGATGGCTAGCAATTTCTTACGGTTTAAGTTCTATTTGACATATTTAAATTTGCTTGTATTGTAATTTATTTAACGAGGCTATAAAAAAAAAATTTGTATGCTCCCTACCAACTCTTGGGCTTTAGTTGGAGGGATGTAGAAGTGAACATAAAAATTTCATTTTCTCAAGAACTTGTAAATGCTTTCCATGTCATACTCAACAACGTTGTTTGTGAGAAACATTAGTTGTGATGAGATAGATTGAAAGCATGCCATTTGATTTTGTTTCACAATCATAATTCCTACCAATAAATGTTGAGTTTATTTTTTAAAATAGTACAAATAAAATGACAATTATTTTTTTTGCAAAGTGGCATAGTTAGAAAAAAAAAAGGGTGCACAATTTAGATAATTACATCAAAGGAAGTAGTGCAACAAATAAAAATTAAATAGTTTATGTTATTTTCAATAGCACACTGCACTGCTAAAGTTAGTGCAACATAATTCGTTGTGCTATTTCAAAAAGTGAAATCTAATTTTTGTGTTCCTATAGGAAAACAAATAAATAAATGGTTGTGTTTTTAAAAATAGCGCAGCTCTTATACATATATATAATATTTTAAAGATTGTATTATTGGAATAGTAGCTTTGTTGTGTAAATGAAAATAACACCTTTAATAGTGTAACCTATTAAATTTTTATTAGTTATGTTATTTTAAGGAGTCCAAATACTTAGAACTACACTACTTTCTCAATTTGTTTTTCATAAATATCACACATATATGGCGTCGCGATAATTATCCTCATGGATCAAGATTTTTGATGGTGTGGAAAAAAAACAAGGAATTCTTGTTCTTTTTATGGTTTAAAAGATTTGGAGTAGTTACTTATTATTTTGTACACTAGAAACCTTAACTAGTCTTCAAAGTCTGGATAAGGGGATCACTTGTGTATAAGGAGCACAATTTTATTTTATTTTTTATCATTATTGTTATATTCACTTATAGCTTTAGGAATCTCAATATCATCTTCAACTTTAAAAGGTCTATGAGGTTCATTCTCTATAGATAGCCACAAATCATAATCAATAGATTTAAGATAGATAATCATTCTAATTTTTCAATATGTATAATCATTACCATAAAAACAAATATGGTCTAGATATAGATGATCTTTCATTTTGGAAATTATAACTAGTGGTTTCCATTATACTCAAAGTCTAAGTAAACTTTATAAATAAAAATTAAGCTTTGATACTAATTATTGTTCAAGAATTATAGCAACTATAACACCTAAGAGGAGGGTGAATAAGGTATATCACTAATATTTACAAATAATATATATTACTTCAAATAAACATAATAACCAACAATATAATTGAAGTGTTTAAAGTAAAGAGATAAGGGAGATAATTTGCAAACTTGTTTTTTCATGATTTGACAAGTTTACATCTACATCTTAAGTACCAAACTGTACTTGAATATTGTATTCCTTCACTAGACCAAGTTAAAGAGTACAATAGCCACATGATGAATCAACACTAAGATTTTTTCACTTGATGAATCCACACCAAGATCTTTCACCACTTGAAGATATTTCATTTTCAAGTATAAGTTCACAATTACTAATAGTTAAGTTCACAATATCAATTATGGAAAAAGGTAAAATGGTATAAAAGACTTTAAATTAATTGCAAAATGACCCTTAAAAATCTGAAAAATAATTAAAATTGAACTATTTGGCAAAACATAAAAAAACAGAAAATAAATGTTGTGAAAAATAGGTTTGGTGTGTTTGCCAAACATGATCTTAACTACAAAACACATGCTTAATTTTTTTTAAGAATATATTTGCCAAACACATCTTAAAAACCCAAATTGTTTTTTTTTTTCTATGACATATTTCGCTTTACCTAACAAGCCTTAGGCCTTAAAAGGCTAAACTCATTTGCCCAAAACCAACACAGACCTTGTCCAAGTAAATCATCTAGGCTTAAGGAAATGAACACGAGCCTTGTCAAGAAAAGCATATATGCAACCCACATTTTAAAAACTAATGGCTTTGAAAGTTTGACCCACAAACAAAACTAAATGCTACATCATTGTTTTTGAAAGATCAAAATGAAGAATCAAAGAACTTGCCTCTAACATATAACCTAGACCTGATATTGCCCAAGGAACATATATTTAACAAGTAAAAGCCTGAAAAACAGAAGTCCATGAGCATGAATAATGACATATGAAAGAAAACGCTAATTTGCTTTATTGGACACACTCATACACATGTTATCATGTATTACTCACAATAGCTAGGTCTTTGAGAGCTGGGTTCGTTTGTCTGTCAGTCTCGGTAGTTCAGTCAGAGCGACACCCATGGCATAGCTCAGTTCCTTGATGGATAGATGCTAGTGTCGCTAGATCAGTCTAGTTCGTTCAGTTGACAGTGGAGTAGTTCTGTCATAGCATGGGTAGCTTAATCATTCAGTACAGAGATGAGAACGCTACAAACATTCCTTGAAGATGAAAAAAAGGTCATCGGCTTTTATTTGTATGCTAGGTCAGGACGAAGGGAAATAAACTAGCCTAAAGGTGCTGATCGAATGTGAAGTATGAAGTGATCAAGTGGAAGTAATGCCAGCGATAACCCCTCGACCAGCCACTATATAAATGGGATGGCCCTCAACGGATCAAATCATTCCTTTGGTTAGTCATGCATGACAACCCAACAACATAATGTAAGGTCGTGATTAGTGTTAAACCAACAATGTATATAGGTTAGAAAGGAAACAAAACTTCACAAAAAAATAAAAATAAAAACGGCCACTTTTTAGACTAAAAGCCCCACTAGCATTCGTTTCTCCATCAGGAATGTTGTTACCCATTTTTGGATTCCCACACAAAAAATAAAAAAATTACAAAAATAAAAATAAATAAATAAATAATATATATAATAAAAAATAATATTCAGAAGGAATCCAAAAAATAATAGGAGTGAGAAAAGGATGTTGGAACGCCCATGGCTAGGAATTGGTTGAGGAGGTTCAAAAATACAAGAATTGAAATTTGATAATACATTTTTTACTGATGAAAGCCCTGTTGATAAGAAAAATTCAATTTGAGGAAGAAAAGTCCAAAATCAGATATTTATAGACTCAATTAAATTTTATCTAAGGTTTAATTGAATACATGAAGGGTTTGATTGCAAGAAAAATTGATTTTAAGTCAATTAGGCTTTTATCGGAAGAAATTAAAATTTTTGGGTCCAATTATAATTTTGAAAAGTTGATTTGGTCAAATCAGGGGCTTAATTGCATAATTATTGAAGTTTATGGCCAATTAGGGACTTAATTGAAACAATCCAAAACCAAGGACGAAACCAGAAAACGTACTAAAATCAAGGGATCCAATTACAATTTATCTGGGGGCTTGATTATAAAATTGCAAAAACATCCAAGGACCAAATTGGAAATATTATTTGAATTTGAAAACGGCGTCGTTACCTTGACAACTGTTCACCATCTTCTTCATCCGCGACGGTTTCGACAGTAAATGAACACTATCAATGGAGCCGTTTCAGTTTGGGGGGCATGTTTAACGCCACCGTGATGCATGCCAGCTGTTACCAAGAAACACCCGCGTCCTCTGGCTATAAAAGTCAGAGGAGGAACCGAACCAGGGGGAGAAAATAAGAGAACAAAAGGAGGGGGGAGACGAGACAGGGAGGTGAAGAAGATAAGCATTGTAATATCTCTCTCGTCTCTTTCTCTCTGTCGCTGGAAACGCCACTAGTACCATGAGCTACCAGCAGCACCGCCATAGCCAAAAAAACAAAACAGAAAAAAAAGAGAGCAAAAGAAGGGAAACACGCAAAGAAGAGGAAGAAGAACTGTCGACCGACCAGAATCAGCTCCCAGGCCGCCACTACCAGCACCTCCACGAAGCCGCTGCAAAGAGACAAGAATACTGTTTACAGGGAGAACGAAAAAATAAGGGAAGAAGAAAGCACACCGAAGCAGAGGAAAGAAGAAGGAGGACAATTAGGGTCCACCAGCTACGTCTGCCACCACAACCGGTTGCCGCTACGTCAACGCCACCGTGAGCCACCAGCACCGTGAACTACAGCACCTCCATTCCAAGTAATCCTATTCCCTTTGTTTTATTTTTATGCATATGGCCACGTCTCTCAAAAATAAAAGAAAAAAATCATATTGTATTTTCATATAACAAAAAAAAATTCAAAAATATGTATTAGCATGTATTTTGGCTTTAATAATCAGTTTATTAAAGTCACGAGAACTAAGCCAATATTTCATAAATTCCAAAAAAATTATTTTGTTTTCTTTTAATATTTGGGGTTACGACCATATACGTAAAACGTATTCCGGATATTAAATTCTTTTGTTGACGTTAGAACGGTTAGGTTTTACCCAATAAGATAAGAATCTCTTTACTGAGGAGAACTTTTCTTAAAGAATAGATGGACCAACAATTAGAAAACACGACAAGACATTAGGTTTTATCAGACAATAAAACAATGCAGCCTACCTTAGGTAGGGCGTATTTGGGGTGCTAATACCTTTCTTTACGTAACCAGTCTCTGTACCTGATCTCTGAGACAATTAGGGTTCCTAGTGATCAAAATACTAAGTGGCGACTCCTATTCCTGCTTTCCACATATAAAAGACAAGAATTTCTTGTCTCCCCGTATTTTCCACATAAGATAGAATTTGAGGGTGGATGTTTTTTCACCGCGACGCTGCACACGTGCGACAAGGAAAACATCACTTTTCTATAAAAAAAACCCTACTCATGAAATGTTGTTTTGTAACACAATAACCATACTATATAGTAATAGAACTCTTATTTAGAAAAGTCACACGATATGGTGAGAATAAGATGTTCTCTCTAAACCAAGATTTCAACACCATCTTATAGGAAAACAAAAATTGAGTTTCATTTATGTATCAAAGCATTGCTAGTTAAATGATAGAGAAGTAAGAGGGAACTTCATACCTTTTATAATAGTCATGTCAGGGACCTCTTGCTTATGAATATTGCTTATGTCCTGGCTATTCCCTTGTACTTGGGTGGATGCTACTATTGGTATAGTTTGTAAATGAATAAAGAAAGAAAAGATGTCTATCCCACATTGGAAAGAAACGCTCCTTCCTATGGGCTGAATACTGAACAGTGTCTGGGCTGCAGGATAGATTCTGACTTCTTCGTTGTTGCTAAGATTTGGACTTCCAAACAACAGAATTAAGTCTTGCATTCCTATGAATGTTTTAAGCCTATGTCTTAGCTTTCTAGCCATATAAACCAAATTGAAATCCAAGATTTACAGCTCCAGATATAACCCAATGATTGAACAGTGTTCCAGTTTGGACTGAACCAACATCTTTTTTCTAAGCTTCACCCTCTCTTTGTCTTCTCAATTTCAGTAGTTGAACTAATCAATCAATCCTTTGATTTATGTGATAGGCCTGCTTTTAAGATGAATATTTACCATAAATTAAAGGTATCTTATATTATTAAACTTGTTATTATAAAACATGTTTTCGTTAAGGAGTTATTGATACTTCAAGTGCAAAATGATGATATAAAACCTTGATAACAATGTACTTTTAAGTACTAATCACCGTTGTAGGTAAAGAAGCAGAATGACTAGGAAATATGTTGTTTGATATTAAGTTGTGGCCACAACCTATGTCAGCTATTTCTTTATACTGTGATAGTGAAGCAACTATATCTCGAGCTTATAGTAACATTTCCAATGGTAAGTCAAGACATATAAGCATTCGACATTGATATATTCGAGAGTTGATTACAAATGGTGTAATCACCATTGTCTATGTGAAATCTGTGAATAATTTAGCGGATCCGCTCACAAAAGGACTATCTAGAGACATGATATGAAAAACAACTAATGGAATGGGGTTGAAACCCGTTATTAAATATACTAGTAATAGGAACCCAACTTCGGATCAACAAAAAACTTATCTCTTAGTTTAAAGGGTAATGACAAGCTACTGTTTTATATCTGTTGGACACTAATAATTAATTTGATTCCTTATTCTAATAGTATTCAGTGTGTTTTATTACGTAAAGGAGGATGAGTGTAGGCTCTTAATGGAATTTAAAGTTCGTGTCTAATATAATAGAAAAATGTATAATTCCATCTATATTAATATAAAATTAGTGCCGCTTTTGACAAAAGTTAGGGTTTTCTCTTGTAAATATTCATGAAAAAAAAAGATTTTAGCACATGGCCATAATAGTGTTAAACAATTGTAAACCTATTTAAGAGTTTGGATAGTATTATGTATGCAGTATCTTTTATTCTACAACAAAAGTTTTGATTTGATCCGCGAACACGTAGGATTCAAGTTCTAACACTAATTGAAAGTTTAAATTACAAAATATCTTCTTGTAAACATAATTCTATCAAGTGAAAAAACCTTCATTACAAACTAGTGGGGGATTATTGGTGTAGTTTGTAAATGAATAAAGAAAGAAAAGATGTCTATCCCACATTGGAAAGAAACACTCCCTTCTAAAATTTCTAAGTGTGGGTTTCTATTGTGTAGTAAATTAAACCATGGTGGAAAAACTCACCCATTTGGCTTCCTAATGTTATTATATGGATATTTATAATATCAAAAGATAGCATTTGGAACTTGGAACTTAATATGAACAGTTATACTGTTTCATGAATAATCATACTATTTGATGAACAATCATATTATTTCATCAACAATCATATTGTTTGATGAATAATCATAGTGTTTCATCAACAATCATATTGTTTGATGAACAGTCATACTATTTCATTGTTATATTTCAAGTCTATAAAAGCATGTTACCATACAAAAAAGAAATACAATAAAAAAATATATATTATTTTCTTGGTCTTATCTTCTCATTCTTTTAGAGATTTAGAGGGCTTAATTGTATCCTGAAGGTGTTGTCTCCGTGTGGAACAAATAAACACTGTAAAAATAGTGTTTTCACGCCTCTAAGCCAATTCTATATTGGTTTTCATCCTAAATATTCCTAACAGCTACACTGCTGCTAGGACTATTAGAAACCCAAAAAATAATGTTGAAATCTGAATGAAAACACCAAGGTTACTGCTGTAAATTTGGTTTCGACTTTTCCTGCCTAAGCTGAAACTGTCTTCCTAACTAGAGTTGTTGAACACATGGTGAGGTTAACCCATCATTGAGGTGGAGGTTGATGTCAACTGAAGTGGAAAGGCTAAGGCTTTAGGGCACTATAAAAGATAAGGTTTTGGTCTTCTTAAGAGGTTAAGAGATTTTCTTTTTCTTTTTCACTCTCTTGTTGTCTTTGTCTGGTATTGGGGTGTTTATAGAAGGTTGAGAAGATGTGTTTGGGTGGTTGAGAGGTGGTCTTTGAGTGGTGGCGGTTTTATGTTTGAGGTATGAAAGCTTTGGAGGTTGGAAGGATGGAAGAAGGCGAGTGCTTTGGAAAAGCTTGGTGCTTGCAATAGTTACAGTGGTATTGGTTCCTCCCTCTTTACTACATGCATGTTGCTAGGGTTAGGGTTTTGTAGGAGAAATAGAGAGATAGTAGGGTTTGTGAGCTGGTGGAATTCGACCTTGATATTAAAAAAGAAAGTATGGACATTGATTTCAACTAAAAAAGAAAGCTTGTCTTATTCTGCAGCTAGCAAGACAACAACATTTAATGTTTTTTTTGGGTGTTTTTTTAGCAGAAATAGCTGGTTGGGTATGTGTTTTGTTGTCTAATAAGAGAGACTTTAGGATGAAGGAAAATAAATATGATGGTTGGATGTTGTAGAGAATGATCTAATCGTTGAAATGGTGAATTTTTGGTGTGGTATGATGGCTAGATGAGGGTGAAATAGGTCTTGAAAAGTGGCAACCTAACCATTCTTTTTTAGATGTTTTTAGGAAAAAGATGAACATTGTCCGGACAACAAGTCATCTAGCCTTAATAAATATACTTTTTGCATGAGAATAAAACAAAATGATATCGTTTTGAACCAAAACAAACATTTTGGTTAAAACACAATGTTTCATTTAAATGGAGTGATGTCATTTTGGTAACTTTATGTAAACCTTTGGATAAATTAAGAATAAAAAAAAAATTATGGTGTAATGAAATGAAAGAAGAAAAATATTCAAGATGATAAAAGAGAAAAGGTTTATGGCAAAAAAGTCCATTTTTCCAGTAGCAAAAATTTAATAAACCAGTGTAACTGTTTCTCAAAACGATCAAATTGTTTTCACTACCGCCCCCTAAAATTTGATGGGGTGCTGTCAAGAGAAAATAAAAGCATTTTTGTTTTTTCTTCCTTCCATTTACCTTGAAGGGCTAAAGAGTGAGGTTTAGGAGTGTAAATAGAGTGTTTTGAGTGAGAAGAACACATCCATACTAGAAATTAAGAAAGATCAAATAGAGAAAAGATTGAATTAAAGAGAGAAAGTTAAAGAAAAAAAAGGAAAAAAGAGAAGCTTTGGGAAAATTTTAACGACTCGACTTTTGAATTATGTTTTGTAACACCATGTATGGTGCTTGGAACCCCTTTGTATCAATTAGAACAAGAGTTTAATGATTTTGAGAAAAAATTATCAAAATTAAATTAGGATTCTTGTGATGAAATTGAGGGAAAAGTGGATTTCCTATAACTTAGGTTTCTTGAATCCTTGTAGGTTATTGTAGGAGTGAAATCATGTTGAAATAACAAAGAAATTTGGATAGGTAGTGAAGCCTAAGGGTCGGCTATAGAAAGAAAAAAATAAGGGTTTGATGTGTTTATATTATTCCGGTAAATTGTGATAATTAAGTATATGGATAATGTTTTTGATGAGTGGTTCTATTGTTATATGATAAAAAAGAATTTTTGATGTTTTAGGAATTTAATGCCTTTGAGAAATTGTTGAACTTAAAGTGAGTTTTAGTTATATCTATACTTATAGTTGTGTTTGTAATTGAAGCAGGATGAAATAGAATTCATGTTCATTTTGATAAATAATTTTATGGTAATAAGAATTGTATCAAATAAATTGAAAAAGAAAAATATATTTAGTTGTTGATGAATAAATGAGTGGGTTTATAAAAGATGTTACGATGAATAAAGAGTGTTTTTAGATGTGACGATAATAATTCATTGAAAAACCTATCAATGTATGGAAGTCTGTTGGGGTGATTCAGCAAGCTAGTGGAGCTGATAATAGTCAAACTGCAGGAAGGTACTCTGTACCTTATGGTAATTCTCTTTATAATTTTTTCACAAATTTTTACTTGTGAATTAGTTATTCCATGAAAATACAAATAGTGATATTAATACTACATATGGAAACAAATGATACGTAAGATGGGAGAATTGATTGGCAATAATGATGGGTTGATCTAATTGATTGGTATTCGTTAAGGAATACTGGATTATTGGCTTTTGAATTGAAATGCTAGATTGATTGGCAATCATGATGGATTGACTGGACTTATTTGTATTCATTAAGGAATATCAGGTTATTGGCTTCCAAATGGGAAGGCCAAATTGATTGTCAACCAAGATTGGTTAACTGAATTGATTAGTATTCATTAAGAAATACTTGACTATTGTCTTTCAAATAAGAATGTCGGATTGATTGGCAGACAAGATGGGTTGACCGGGTTGATTGGTATTCGTTAAGGAATACCAGATTATTAGCTTCTGAATGAGAATATCATATTGATTGGCAATCAAGATGAGTTTACCGAATTGATTGATATTCATTAAGGAATACTGGATTATTGATTTTTAAATGGGAATGTCGGATTGATTGACAACCAAGATAGGTTGACTGGATTGATTGGTATTCGTTAAAAAATACTAGACTAGTGGCTTCAGAACAAAAATGTCGGATTGATTGACAACCATAATGGGTTCACCGGATTGATTGGTATTCGTTAATGAATATCGTGTTATTGACTTCCAAATCAGAAGGCCAGATTGATTATCAACTAAGATGGATTGATCAAATTAATTAGTATTCGTTAAAAAATACTTGATTATTGGTTTTCTGAGTGGGAATGCCAGATTGATTGACAACCATGGTGGGTTGACTGGATTGATTGGTTTTTGTTAAGGAATACCAAACTATTGGCTTCCGAATGGGAATTCCGGATTGATTGGCAACCGAAATGGGTTGGCTAGATTGTTTAAGAAATACTAGATTATTGGTTTTCGAATGTAAACATTGAATCCATTGGCAACTAAGATGGATATGCCGAAGTAATAAGTACTTGAGAGAGAGTATTGGAATGTTGACTTCAATATGAAAATGGTAAAACAATTATTTAAGTTATGAGTTTTACAAGATTTATTTAGGGTTGGATAAATCTATGTAAAAAGGAATTTGGATTATTATAAAGAATGAATTAAATATTATCTAGATGAAAAGTTATTATTTTCTTTAAGTGTCAAATAAGATATTAACTTAGTAAATATTATAGATTTTTTTACATGTAACTTACAAGCTCGCTAGGAATAATTATTAGTTGTTGTTTTTGTGTAGATTAGAAAATCGTGAATTATTAGTTGTAATATTAAACTTGTAGATTATAATTTTAGATACTATATATCGAAAAGCAATTTACATATCCTTATATTAAACTAACAATTTACATGTATTAATTGATGTAATATAATGTATTTGTTATTTAAAACCTAGTAATGCTAAGGTCTTACATGATTATTATATTTGTTATTGTAATTTAAGTAGTAACTAAGTGTTTGTTAATATAGAGTTATTGTAAATGTTTTGATGTTTTAATTAATATGATGGATGTGAAATTAATAAATGCCTTAATTACATAAATTGATGAGAATGAATTATGAAATGATGGATATTAGAAGATGAGATCTAGGATGATTAGATCGGAAATGGGGTGATAAGTTGTGATTTTTGTCATTATGAAGTGTTATTATACGTGATATGGATATTTGGGATGACCCAAATACAAAGTCAAATTTGCCAAAATTTCAGAAAAAATCTTAATGAGTTGGAAATATAAATATTTTTATAGTGATCAAGTCGACCGATTGAACTATTAGATAAACTGGTTGATCGTTTTATCGACCAGATGAAACAAATTACACCGTTTTTAGATTTATCTTGAAGGAATTTATACTCAAATTTTGGGGATGTTACACCCTAGGTTAATTTAGGATTTTAATCAACCCTTAATGTTTTTTAATCCATATAATTAAACTCTTAATTAATCTTTATTTTTTAGAATTGTTTTAATTTCATCTGTGAAATGTTTCAATAGAATCCTCTTACTCTAACAGCTTTTCAACATGCTCTTTGGTCTTAAATATTTTTAATTTGTTTTTCAATTGACCCTTCAAACTTCTAATTCCTTTTAATTAAGTCCTTGATTACCCTAATTAGTCTCTTCAAAATTCAATTAGGTTCCTAATCTTTAAATTATTAAAAATTGACCCGAATTAGGTCTCCAAATTGAATCTTCTCTCAATTAAATCCTTAATTAAATCAATTAAACCATTTAAAAGTTTAATTAAGCCTTTAAACTTAATTAATTCTTCTAATTTTAGTCATATCAGCTTTCAAACTTAATTTTTCTTAAATAAAATCCTTAATTAAGTAAATTAAACTGATTAAAAGTTTAATTAAGTTCTTAAACTTAATAAATTCTTTTAATTTTATCCAAATCGACTTTCAAACTTAATTTAGCTAAAGTTAAGTCCTTAATTAAGCTTCAATTAAGTCCTTAACTAAGTCAATTAAACTCATTAAAAATTTAATTAAGCACTTGAACTTAATTAATTTTTCTGATTTTGGCTAAATTGACTTTCAAAACTTAATTTTGCTTTAATTAAATCATTAATTAAGTCAATTAAGCCCATTAAAAGTTTAATTAAAACTTTGAACTTAATTATTTCTTTCAAATTTGGCCAAATTTACCTTCAAACTTAATTTTGCTTCAATTAAACTCATTAAAAGTTTAATCAAGCCATTGAATTTAATTAACTCTTAAAAGTTTGGCTGAATCGACTTTCAAATTTAATTTTTGTTAAAAAAATATTTTTTACATAAAATAGTTTTTGGGAATCCAAAATTGGGTCATGAGAATAACTATGTAGTTTGAAGTAGAAAAAAAATGCTATAATAATAATTAAAAAAAAAACTTTATAATATTTTGCAAAACTGCCATTTACCACTTCTATCATTCATGTTAATAATTTCAAGAAGGCTAATCGGTGGGAAATCACTTTCAACGGATGGTGACTACTAATGATGTCGTCCCTTTTTACTTATGAGTGGGAACACAAGGGCCTTGATTGTATTCTATCCCTTTCAATAAACCTTCCTTCGAATCCAAAAAATTATACAATATATTAATTTATAATTAGAATTTTTTTATGTCAGAAAACATATTATAAAAGTCTACATATTTATTTATTTTTGTTGAAAATAAGATTTATCAGATGACTAGTAATTGCTAAAGAAAAATGTTGTTGAGATCAACTTTTTCTAATCCAAACAGTTTTTATTAAATCCCAAATCCATATTCTCTTATATTCTTACATTTAATTTGAACAACCATGGAATTCTAACACCCTAAAGTATTTTTTTTCTTTAAACAAAATAAAAAACATTTTGTATATTAGGTATCAAACAAGAGGTAAAGATTAATCCTAAAGTTTTGAGTCTAATATTTATCTTTCTAAAAAGAGTAATTTCTTAAATATAATATTTTTTTAAAAAAAATATTTTTGTATTTCTTTAAATTTCCAAAATATTCGAGTGAGCATTTTTTTAGATTTATTTATCTATGCATTTAGAATTGTGTTCATTCCTCGTACATCTTTAAAAGCTGTTTTTTTTTTAATTATTTTTTAAATCTTGAAAACTCTTATGATAGAATATTATTGGATTTTTTTTATTTCTTTAAATTTTGATATCATTTAAAAGCATCTTTATATTTTTTACATCACAAGACTTTGTAAAAACCATAATATCCTTATACTTTTTAATTTTATTTTTAATTTTATTAGTTTTTTTAATTAATAATAGAGTGTTTTATAGATATACAATTCCAGCATTATTTATCAGCAGGGTTATATTTGATTTGGTAATTTTTGACAAAGCATACCATTTTTGAATTTAGGATTGAGATACCAAGGTTTGGGTTTAAAATTTAGAGTTTGAAATTTGGGGTTCAGATTTGTAATTTAATATGAAAATAATTTTTTCTAAAAAAAAAAAAATAGCTAGTCTCAACTACATTTCCTTAATATTAATTTTTTAGAAAACACCGGTCAAACAACATTTTCTCTCTATTAAAATAGAATTAAATGGTGTGGGGATTTTATTATAGCTCTAAACACAAATTATTGTGGATTGTGACAGTAAAATTACTCTTTTACTCTTTAGAGACTTAAATTTAAGCTTTCGATTTAGGGGTATTTGGGTCTTTTCATCTGGTTCAATAGTCATTAGAAGATTGTTTAGGGTTGTGTGCGTCTTTTTTAATTTTTTTACACAGTAAAACTACTTTTTTAGCCCAATAGTCAACAAAATTTAGAACTGCTGACCAGCGAGATGAAACTAATTATAAAACTAAATTCTCAATTAACTCATTATCTATATAAGAAATTAAAAAAAAAAATTAAACTCGCCAGACCCGCAAACTATGTCAAATAGCCAAACCTGTGAACATATCCGTAAACTTTATAAAATTTAATAATGTGAATTTTTTAAAAAAAACTATTTTTTTCTTTATAACTATGTGAGAAAAAAATAGATGATTAAAAAATAAAATTCAATTAAAAAAAAAGATATCGTACTAAACTCGTAAATCAGGACAACTTGAGTTACTCTAGCAAACCCTTAAACCCTATAAAAATACAAAATAAGAAGCAATAAATTACAAAACTCAATTTTTAATCAATCCAATATTGAAAGATCAAATAAATAAAAAAAATAATAACAAAAATTAAAAAAAAAAAAGCAATACATTATATATTATTATTATTATAATCCACAATATGATAGGTACAAGTGAATCATAGTTTTTTCATACCCTTTAATTTTTCTGTTAATAATAATAATAATATTACATGTAAAGATATTTTATATTTTTTTATTAAAATTTAAATTATGCCTTAACCCAATATAATATATATATATATATATATAAAGAATAATTTAAAAAAAAAAAAAAAAACTTGAGAGGATCCTAATAATTTTGCCCTGTACAGTTTTGTCTTGTCTCTCATAAATGTGTAGTTTTCTTGAATATTGTGTAAGCTAAGTTTCTGTTGAGAAAAAGAAAACAAAAGAAAAAATAAAACATTTTGATTACCTTACCAGCTCCCTTCAATTGTTCTCTCCAAAATCTTCTCTGCAAATTTCGGTAGTGTTTTTCTTATATTTTTTTTCTCACCGTTTCATACTGCCTCGCATTGCTAAGACACAGAGAAGTAGAGAGGTTCTTGTTTGATGGCTTTTCTTGGAGCCAAATTTTTATCTTTGAGACCAGCAGCAATACTTTTCTTCACTTTCATGTTAGCTTCTGCGTTTATTTCTGCTGAAAGAAACATAAAACATGGAGTGTCTAGATTGAGTGAAGCAGAAGAACTCGAGCCTAATTACCTTGTGAAAATCATCAGTTTCTTATGGCAGTCTGATGAATCTGGTTATCAACATGTTTGGCCGGTAACTCAAAAACTTGATTTTGTTTCTATCAATTACAGTGATTGATTTTTGATGTATTATCTTGAATGAAGTGTCTCTTTTAGCATATATAACAACTCTATCCATCATTTTCTTTTCCCATGCAGGAACTAAGTTTTAATTGGCAAGCTGTTATTGGTACTATAATTGGATTCTTTGGAGCAGCATTTGGAAGTGTAGGTGGTGTTGGTGGTGGCGGCATTTTCGTTCCTATGTTGACCCTGATTATTGGGTTTGATCCAAAATCAGCAACAGCTATATCAAAATGTAATGTCTAAAGGTTCTGTTGACAGGACCTCTCCTGTATATCACTGAAATCTTTAATTGGGAAATGCACAATCATATACATTCGATTCCTTTTGAACCTTTGATTTTGTTGATCTAAGCTGGATTTATCTTTTGCCTGAGGCAGTTGGCTTGGATTCAGCCTCAAAACGCTGGTTTTTTTTTTTTTGGGAACAAGAAGCTAGTTGCTGATTGCAACGGAAGGTGCTGAGAGTGAGTGTAATCAATGATATCTTAGACTGTGTTTAATTTGTTCAGGTATGATCATGGGAGCAGCAGTCTCAACGGTTTACCATAACCTTAGACTAAGGCATCCAACACTTGATTTGCCTGTGATTGACTATGATTTGGTGCTCCTTATTCAGCCAATGCTCATGCTGGGGATTAGCATAGGTGTCACTTTCAATGTGATATTTCCTGATTGGGTGATCACAGTTACCCTAATTATTCTGTGCATAGGTAATGTTAGTTGCATTGAAGTTCTGATTACCATAATTTCCTCTTTTACTAACACCCTTGATTGCTTGTGGTGGTTTTCAGGGACATCAGTGAAGGCATTTTTCAAGGGTCTTGATACATGGAAAATAGAAACCATATTGAAAGAGGTAGTGAGTATGCTTTTTTTGCTTGTTGTTATGATCTGGAGCATTTAAAGTAGTATGAACACCCTGGAAATTCTATATAACAATGGTTTTATGCCTCATAATTAATCTTATATATAAGCCACAAATAACAAAAATCAACCCATTTTATACTTTTAAATCTCACTTGATTTTGATTTCAGGATGCTGCTAAGCGTTTTGAGTCAACTGGTGAGATCGTCTGCGGTTTGATTTCAAGTCTTGCGAATCTTTTTAAAGCAATTCTCGCTCACTGTCCATTCCTCTGAAGTTAACATGTGTGAACTGTTATGCTGTAGCAGGTGGTAGTGAGGAAGTTGAATACAAACCTCTTCCAGATGGACAAGGCAACGATCCTCCAAAGGCCAGCAAGGTATTGAAGATTGGTTTACCGTGGAAAATGAGCCAGGACAATATAGTTTTGTGATTAACATAAGTGAATAATTAATGCAGGTTACCATACTTCAGAATATTTATTGGAAGGAACTTGGACTTCTTGTTTTTGTTTGGGTGTCATACCTTGCTGTTCAGATTGCCAAGGTTTTCTTTCCTTTCTTGTCCATAATCGTTGTATCATACCATATTTCTCCTTATAATAAACTAAAAGTTGTCATCTCCTTGGCAACAGAACTATACAGCCCCATGTTCAACAACTTTCTGGGTATTAAACTTGTTGCAGGTATACATGTTCTGTTGGTGCAAATCATCTTGATTTCTGATTTTATTTCATATCCAGTTTGAAGGATGCTTTCCATGTTTTAACAGATTCCGGTTTCCATCGGAGTCTTTCTTTACGAGGCCATCGGTCTGTACAAGGGAAAACGGAGAATTTCATCCAAGGGGGATGAAATCATGGATTGGCAAGTGCACCGGTTGCTCATGTTTTCTGTCTGTGGTGTGGTGGCTGGAATAGTGGGTGGCCTGCTTGGAATAGGTGGAGGATTTGTCATGGGTCCATTGTTTTTGGAAATGGGAATCCCTCCTCAGGTATAAGGTTGTGCACATTTCTTTATTTCTAACAGAACATCCTTGCAAATGTAACTACGTAGCGACATATATATATCAACGTTGGACCATTAGCCCTAGCACCTAACTACGCAATTCTTGCCCAGGTATCGAGTGGCACAGCCACCTTCGGGATGTTGTTCTCCTCATCAATGTCTGTTGTAGAATATTATCTCTTGGATCGTTTTCCTGTACCTTATGGTGAGTTAGTGTTCCCCTGCACCTATAATTCATCAAAAATATCTATGTTCTTCTCACAAGTCATAGAATGCTGAGCACTCAAATATACTCTATGCAATTGGCTTTGCAGCTCTCTACTTTATTGCTGTGGCCGTCATTGCTGCCTTCATTGGTCAAAATATTATCACAAAACTTATCACTATATCTGGAAGGGCATCCCTCATCATCTTTGTGCTAGCCTTCACAATATTTATCAGTGCCATAGCACTAGGTAAGATTCAGTAAATTTATAATTTTAGGCTGTTAGGAGCTGCCTTCTCCTCTTTTCAGCATGGTAAAGTAATTTTCAGATCCTGAAGACACTTTTTACTTCAATTTGGTAGGTGGGGTTGGCATAACAAGAACGATTGGAATGGTTGAGCGGCATGAATATATGGGTTTTGAGAACCTTTGCAAGTACACAGCAGCATAGTGTACTGTGTGTTCAAGAGACATAGAACAGTTAACTAATTGAAGGTGACATAGAACACATGCTTAAAGTTGATTAAAGTAGGCGTAAGAGTTTCAATTTTCTTTTGAAATAATTAATGGCCGCTCACGTTGATGATGATGGTAGATGCTTTGAACGAAAGTTTCCCACAAATGGAGCTTTCCCTGGTAAAATCATTTCGCATGTAGGCCCAATTTGCAGCTGGAAGCCTCATGTTGCTTTTCATTTTCGTTTTCAATTGATAGTGTTGAATTCCCATTCCCCACAAATACAAATTAGAATAAAACTAGTACATTTCGTGTTGTTTCGGGATGTTTTTTAAAATTTATTTTTATTTAATTATATAAAAATTAAAATAGATATTTATAATAAAGATAATAAATGTATTTTTTCTGTCAAAATTATCTATTCATATTCATGTAACGTTTTTTGTTTTTAAAATAATATGTTTTTTTTATTATCATAATATTTTATTGAAAACAATTAATAATAATTAAAACTATAAAAGATCTAATGGATTTAATCAAAACGAGAAAAAAATGTATATTTTTAATTAAAAACTGTATTTCTTTGTTCATGTATATATATCTCTTTTTTATGAAAAGATTTTTTTTATTGAAGCATTGTCTTTTAAAAAGTTATAATGATTGTGAGAGCAAATTTTAATAAAACAATATTAAAAAAAATGAATCCATCATTTTTATTTACATGTATGAATAAATTGAGAATAAAAAATTTGAAAAAAAAAATAAAAAATTACAATCAAATAAATATTCTATTCTTATTGAATATTTTAAAAAAAATATGCATATTAAGTTAATATAATTATTCATAAAGTAATTGTTAATATTACCATAAAAAGCTATAATCTTCTTGAAAAATATGGCATAATTGGATCATTGTTTAAATATCATTTTAATACATTTATTTAAAGATAATTTTATATTAAAACTAAAAATTAGAAAATAGAGAAAAAAAATTAAAGGTTTTTTAACAAACTAACCAAATGCGTTTAGGCTTGAAAGGATGGGCTTGTAGATCTAGCTTAGAAGAAAAAGCATAGACGCATATGGGCTTGGAAAGCCATGTATAGGCACCTAGCTTTCTTTTTTTATATATATGAGTGGACAACATGTTATTCACTCTAATTTTTTTAATAAAATGGATGACAAGTCATTCACTTGGGCAGACAACATGTCGTTTTTCGGTTCAAATTTTAACCATCTCTAATTACCAGAAAGTCAGGGTCCGAGTTTTTTAAACTTCAAAAACCCAAATCTCAACTTGTTTTAACCTAAAACCACCCTATAAACCTCTCTATATATATATATATATATATATATATAAGTTTTCCTAGCTTAAAACACCATTTAATTCATTCAAAAACCATAAATCAAATAAAATCAAATAAAATGAAATGCTTGAGTTTTGATTTTTTTTTTTTTGGCATGTTTGTGTTGACCTTTGGGTCACATATTTATATTTTATGTATTTTGATGACAACAATTAAATGAAATTGGACTAATAATATGCTTTGTTGAGAATAGGTTTAAACAGATTTATATGAAGATCATCAACAAGCATGGAGAATTAAACGAAGAAATCAATCAACAAATCCAAGATCCAAAGCAAGTGAAGACTTAGTTCTTAAGGATTCATTTTAGTGCAAAATTATATAAATCTTTATGTCTAACTTGATAGCACAAATTAAAATGAATTAACACACTTCACATTGCATGCATTATATGATTGATATGCATTTAGTCGGTTCAAGATTCATCGGGTTCAAAAATGCTAAAACTAGATTTTAAGTTGAACCAGTCGATCGTTTAGCCATATCAAGTGAATCGATCGACCTTTTATTCATCAAAGATGAATACTTGGGAATCTGTATGAACTAGCCGACCGATAGGAGATAGATTGGCTTGAACAATCTAAACCGGTTGATTGTTTCATCTGTTAGAGGAATAATAACGGCTATAAAACAGCTAGTTTTGCTAGAAACATATATATATATATATATATATATATATATATATATATATATATAGTTTTTCTAATTGCAGAGTTAAATACTGAAATTGAATATATCTCATTCAATACTGAAATTGAATATATCTCATACAAGCTATTTTAAGAGCAAAAACAACTTCAAATCATCAATCTTAAATCATATTCGTATTTGTGCAATAAAACCTTCATATTCTTGCACAAGAGTATAAATTCTCGCACTCACTATACTTAAACACCTTCATACATTTTAAGTGCTTTTGAGTGAGTTATAGAGATATAAGCTTCAATTGTATTATCTACTCTTTGAGAGAGTTTTGTTATGTTTCAAACAAATTATAATCCTTCAAGAGTTTAAGTGAAAAATTATTGGTCATTGGTGAGGTACATCACCAAGGTGAAAAATCTTGAAGGGGGTATTTCAAGTGGTGAAAAAGGGCTTCATGAGGATTCATCAAGGACATTGTAATCTTTGTCTTGGATTAGTAAAGAATACAATACTTATGACAGGTTTGGTGCTTGAGGTGTGGATATAAGCTTGTCGAACTACGTTAAAAAACTGAGTTTGCAATTTCTATCCCTATACTTTTTATTTTAACCATTTTAATTATATTATTGGCTAATTATGTTTAATTGAGTTAATTTCAATAATTGTTATTATTAGTGAAACACTTAATTCACCTTCTTTATGTGTTATTGTTGCCCTAAGCCTAAAACAACGATTAGTATCAGAGCTTAGTTATCATTTATATAAGTTTGCTTAGACTTTGAGTAGAATGACAACCACTAATTTTAATATTCAAAATGAAGGATCATCAACCTCTAGGCTACCTTTCTTTGATAGTAATGACTATACCTAATGGAGCTAGGATGATTATATATCTTCAATCTATTGATTATGATTTATGGTTATGTATTGAAAATGGACCTCACAAGCCTACTAAGATTGAAAATGATATAATGGTTCTTCAATCTAAAAGTGAGTATATCAATGGTGATAAAAAGTTGTTATTTATGGATGTGAAAGGTATTAATACCTTGTATTGTGCATTGATTAGAAGTTAATTCAATAGGATCACATCATGCAAGAATGCTAGAGATATATGGCATGCATTAGAGATAACACATGAAAAAATAAATCAAGTAAAGGAATAAAAAATTGATATGTTAGTGCATCAATATGAGTTATTTAAAATGCTTCCAAATAAATTCATAACTAGTATGTTTACTAGAATGATAACTATTACTAATAATTTGGATGCTTTTGGTAGGACTTATACTAATTTTGATATCATGAGAAAAATTCTTAGGTCCTTACCAAAGACTTGGAAAGCAAAAGTGATGACAATCCGAGAAGCTAAAGACCTCACCGAACTTTCATTAGAAGAAATCATCAGATCACTTATGACTCATGAAATCACCATAGAGAAGCAAGAACTAAAAGAGAAACCAAAGAAGAATTTGGCAATCAAAATCGTACACCATGTTGATAGTGATGATAATGAAGAAGAAGTGGAGGAGGACATTGCATTTATCTCAAGACAATTCTAAAATTTTCTAAGAAAGAAGCAAGGGAACAAAAAGTTCTTAACCTTTAAGAAGAATAGAAATAAGGAAGAATCTAGCAAGGAAGAACTTAGATGTTACAAGTGTAACAAGACGAGACATATAAAGGTTGATTATCTTCTCCTTCAAAATATAAAAAAGAACCATCATAAAAAATGAGCAATGAAAGCAATATGAAATGATGACTCAGACTGTAACTTAAGTGATGATGAAGAGCATGTTGTCAAATGTGTTTCATGGCAATTAAAAGTGATAATGAGGTAATCTCTTCAGATGATGAATTTGATCTTTCTTATAATGAATTGCATAGTGTATTTGAGACATTGTGTGATGAATACAAGAAGTTAGGTTCCGAGTATAGTTTATTAAAAAAGAATCATGCATGTTTACTTATTAAAAAAGATACTTTAGAAAAGAAAGCATGCATTGTGGTTGATGATTGCGATAAGATGAACCAACATAAAGAAGAAAACAAGGCTTTAAAAAAAACGGTTGATAAGTTGAACACCACGCTAGCTAAATTCACTAAAGGTTCTAAGATCTTTAAAACCATACTTGCTAGTAAAGATGTGTTTTCAACAACTGAGGTTTAAGCTATAAACCTAAGAAGAATAAAAAAAATTTAACAAATTACTTCATTAAAAACCAAACAATTATATGACTCAAACCAAGAATGTAATTATTTTAGAAGCATTGGACATCTTCTACTCTTCTATGAAGCGTGAGCGTGACCTAACTCATGTCTTTGTCCCAACATCTAGTCAAATGGGTAGAAGAGCATCACAATTCGTTAGTTTATCTAAACCAATTAGGAGCGGATTAAACATGTCATTGGATTTTAATAAATGTTTGTGAATATTTTTTTGATGATGAGGCCCATTGAATAAATGTGCAAGTATACCAAAGCATGTATACTTTATATATTTGAAAGCATCCTATTCACGGATCTCAGCATGAATTATGTGTCGCTTATTTATCTTATGCTTTTGGTGAAGTTTGACATGATTCCTATATATAGCTAAGGCTTTGCCATGCTTGCATAGACATTTATGAATTGCATGCATTAAGAGGGTCAAACAAGTTGAGAGATGTTTGTTACTTTTACAGGTATAACAATATAACAAGTTTTACATTGCATTTGAAATGTTTGGAATAAATTTAGTATCACTCTATGGTTTTTTGACACGGTTATAGTCTTAAGATCATCTTCATGTGGGTTGTCCTCAACTTCTAGTTAAGCCAAATCTGATAATTCAAGATATAGGGGTGCACTACCGCTCTTATTAGGATACAGATAATGGTTGTTTAAATTTATTATATGCAACTAAATTGTCTTAACTCTCACAATATTAAACATGATCAAATTTTGTTATTTATAATGTTAGGTGGTGTAAGATTAAGGTGTTTGAAGATAATCTCACACATATGTTGTTGTTTTATCGAAGCGAGCTAGATAGTCAACAACCTTTCCAAGTATGTGTTACATCACTTGTGTCATAATTCAAATTAACGTTTAACTATTACTAACATGTATAATTTTAGCACTTATGTTATAGGTAATTTGGACTCCGTTCGAGGCAGCTAAATTTGCAGTTGCTCTTGGAGTTTGTACTAACAATATCGACATCTGGACAACACTGAAACATTGCATAAAATATACAAAATGTAGTTTTCATACAATTCACTCTAAGAGGGTGTTTGGGAGTGTGATAGTAGTTTTTTTTCAAAGTGCTTTTCATCTAGAAATGCATCAAAATAATGTTTTTTATTTTAAAAAAATTATTTTTGACATCAGTTCATCAAAACGATCTGAAAACATAATTTAAGACAAAAAAAATTATAATTTCATGGAACGCGGTTTGCACCGCATTCCTAAACAGTGCTTAAATCTAGAGGAAATTGTGGTTAAAAGTTGCTTGAAAAGGTTTTTGAGTTTGGATTTAGGATTAATTTAATTTTTAAGATTAGGGTTTGGAGTCTGTAATTTAAGGTTAGTGCTTGATTTTTGATGTTTTGATTACAATTTGGATTAGTTAGGTTCTTTTTTTTTTCGGTTAAAGGTTTGGGGTTATAGGTTTTGTATTAGGGTTAATGATTTAAGGTTAGGGTTTGGAATTTGGATTAAGGTTAAGACTTAGTTTTTAATTATTAAAGAACTTGCATGTTAATGGTGTAATTAGAGATGTTAATGGTGTAATTAGAGTTTGGGTTTGAGATTTGGATTAAGGTTAATGAGTGATTAGAGTTGGGTTAGTTTTTATCATTTACAGATTATAAATAAAGTTAGTTGTTACTTGTCAGTATAGTTTAGACATTAATTAAAGTTATAAGTTAGTTAGAATTTTAACATATAGTTCAAGTTTTGTTAGGGTTTCGATTTAGAGGTAATTTGAAGTTTGAAAAATATTGCAGTTCCCAGACAAAAATCATCTGCCAAATATCATATTTCTCAATCACAACTTTTTTACATGTCATGTTTGGAAACAGTATATTATTTCACCAATACTATACTTTTTTTTATCGAGTTATATGGCCAAAATTTTTGCTTTTAGTGCTAATAAGCGAAAATACCCATAATTCATAGCAGTAAAGTAGCAGCAGGTACACGAAGATTAATTATTTATGGTTCAAATGATTTCAAAAAATCCCTTTTCCTCACGAGCCAGCCACCAACTCTAATCCAGAATTTGTGATGTGGCTTAGATCAAGCCATGGTTTTAAACATTAACTAAAAAATCAAAGGACTTTCAATAACTTCCAACTCGTCATGTTCGTTTGGTGCCATTTGTAAATGACTGGGTACAGATTTCCGAAGTGGCTCCTTCCTGGATGACTACCATGATCCCTCGGCACCAGCAGTTGGATTCTCAAATGCCTTGAATCCCCAGAACGTCTTCAATGCGTAAGGCTGTGAAATTGTTACACCTTCTTCAGTAATCTTAGCTATCTGCAGTTGGGAAATTGTGAACTCGTCAGATGTCAAATTAGACAACATTGCTTCATGTAATTATCTGGTATTAGAACTAAAGAAACACATCCAACAACAATGATTGAAAGATTTGCTTCCTTTAGATGCATTTTTTTCCTTAAAGTCATGGTAGAAAATCAAGACCCTTAGCACAAACAACTATAGAAAGAGGTTCGATGCTGAGCTGGTCCTCAACCATCCAGTTTCTGTTAAGTATACTTTTGGAAGTCCCAAAGCAGCTTGCCACAGTTACCAAATTGAAGATCATTTACTAGAAACAAGTCTTCCTAAGGTGTGCAACTGCACAGATGCTCAGCACATCCTAGTAGACACTACTTGTACAGGATCCCCCTGAGAAAATCTCTATTCACTAAAAATCATTATAAAATGCTGTTGCCAAAAACAATTGAGATTATTACAAGTTTCAACAACATAAAATGATACATTCATCTTTTACACCCCATCAATAAGCTCGCTGTTGCCAAAAATTGCTTTGTTTAACAAGGATCAGGGGAGTACACTAAAATCAGATTATTTCACCATGGTTGACGAATTAAAAGCTTGTTTACTCTGATTTTTATCAGCAAGGATTTGTGGAAAAGTACAGAAAATTTTAAACCACAAAAACATATCACCATACAAGATGATATGATTCCAACAACAATGTTGTTACCTAAATTTTGAAGTGCAGTGACAATTCAACATGAACAAAAAGAAAAACAAAATTGAACTAAAAGAGCGTAAAACAATGATATATGCACCTAAGAGAATCAACTCAACTTAGTAGCATCTTAATGCTAACCATTTTGTATCAAGCATTAACCTTTCTTTCACCATGTTGGCACCCAAACGGCAGCAATTCCAGTAAAGTAACATGAAATTCTATTACTTTTCTAGAATCTCATTCCATAACACATTAAACTCGTATAGTTGTAAGGAAAACGGAGCAGAACCTGAAACTTGTTGACAGCAGACCTATCACGATACAGAAGTACTCGCATACATTTCTCCAGTAATGCAACACCTTCTTCAAAGGTCAAGTTCTCATGCCACTCAGAACGAAGTATTGGCTGTGCCATGTGATTTCCAAATCCAGTTGCTACATGATTCTCCTCAAAGTTTACTCCTATCATAGTGACCTGCAACACTCATAAACACAAATGACCCATATGCATAAAATGCACACAGCTTTTCACTCCTCTTATTTTGAGGTTTAAAAATAGAAAAGAAAACAGGTTATGTAACTGATGCTCACCATGCCAAGAAATTTTTGTCCTTTTTTCACACCACCAAGAAGAAGTGTATTCCAAAGCGGGTCAAACTTGTTACGCCTATTATACATAACTCGGGTCAAATAGCTGTGAATCTCTTTAGGCCCCAAAGAGTTTCCATCATCCCACATATTGTCATTCAAGCTGCAGATAATTAGACAATTTAAATAACATAATACAAAAAACAACAGCAACACAAGCAAAAACTATTAATCTACTTTTCTCTCAGCAGCAAACCCTAAAACTTACACTTGCTCATCAAGATAACGCATAATCTCCTGAAAATCACTTATTTCTCCACTAGCACCAATAAGAGAATGCTTCCCAACAGGCTTAATTCTCTCCACACTCTTGTATCGCAGCGTGGACCCATAAGAACCTATCAATTATCAATGCCACAAAATATATCAACAAGAAGAATTATTATAGTACTTCTAGCAATTCTTTCTAAAGGGTCCGGTTATTAGGTACAAATAAGCGCAAAAATCACACTTCCCCCCTTTAAGTTATTAACCCTAAGCACCTCCACAGTAAACCATTAAAAAAAAATAAAAACTCACATAGATAATAACTAGATAATGGGTATCAGAGAAACTAACCTCCCATATCAGCAGCCATTAAAATCCCATCTTTATATTTCAAAGCAACAACAGATGACCCAGTCACATATGGATACCTACATATATACAGCAACAAATTTAAAACCCTAAAAAAGTCTCCAGTTTTACAATAAAACTTCTAAATAAACACTGAGATAAAGAGAGAGATAAGAAGGGCGGCATACTGGGTTCTTTGAATGCCAGGTTCAGAGCTCAAAAGGCTGTTCTGTTTGGTTTCAGAACTAGACCCCATTCTTTAAACTGCGTTTGAAAAAAATCAACAAAAACAACGACGAGAAGGGGTTATTAGCAAAAACCCATTACAAATTTGAAAGAGTTACTAAATTTCAGTAAGAAAGACTTACACTTTAGTGTCGATCGAGAGAGAAGAGAGAGCAATAAAGGGTCTGTGATCTGTTTGGTGAAAGAAAATACTATGCTTTTCTTTTATAAGACTTTAATTTTCGCACAAGAAAAAGAAAATCTCACTCTTTCTTTTTTCAAGAATTAATAAATTCGAAAAATTCGGATTTCTATACTCTCCCTGGCGGGCCAAGTAGCTTAGTTCAAAGGCTTGAAATTTTGGGCTTTTTTGGGCCCATGGCCTTTCTATAAAATTTAAACAAGGTTTGAATTACGTTTTTATGTTTGTTTTCATGGAGAGAGAAAAAAGGGTTACTTTTAATTGTTTCTGTATGTTTATGAAATAAATTTAATTATTATTTTGTAACTCATAGGCACAATTCACATTATTTTTTATGCATTAATTTGCCTTTAAATAGTCTATACATGATATGCATTTAGATAAATGAAAATACAATTTCAAAAAAAAATTTATCAAATAACCAGTTTAACCTAACTACTTTATTAACAAAGCACTGAGTGATCAATTCAATTTAAAAGTTTAAATTAATAGGTAAATTTCTTAAATATAATTTAAATAATTCTTTAACAATAATATTTATTTTTCTATTATTGGGTGAATAAAATGTGATGTATAATGATATTCACATTCAATTGATTTTTGTTTTACTATGTATTCTAAGTTATCCAAAGCTACAAAATAAATACATTTTTTTTGTTGGATTTTTAAGGTGCATTTTTTATTTAAGTTTCTGAAACCAATCACATGTTATTTGATTCTTAAAATCTTGACATGTGATCCACGAGTCATCCCAAATCCAAACCATGAATACAGGAACATGATTATTGTCTCCTGTGAAATCTTGCATCTCTCAAATTCCTTTTGGATTTGTATATTGGTATTGCTTTCACAACAATTTTGGTGGGTTTATCTTTTTGATGTCTTGGCAGTGGAAACTTGCTTCGGCGTGGCTCGTATGTTTGTTGCTAGTGGTTAGTGTGAGATTGAGTCTGTTTGGGAATAATGTATAAACCGTATTTTTTTAAATCTTGATTTTTTTTTGTTAAATTTTTTTTTATATATTTTCAGATTTTGATGTGCTGATATCAAAAATAATTTTAAAAAAATAAAAAAAAATATTATTTTGATACATTTCTAAGCGAAAAGCACTTTGAACCGCAATCATTACCACAATCTCCAACACACTATGAGCCTTGAATGGTTAGTGGGTGTGCAATGATTTTACATTAAATGGACACCCACTGGCCATGTCCTTGATCAGTTTTGTTCATTGAGAGAGATTGGGTTTTTAGTTGGGGATTTGCTATATGGTTGGTTTCCAACCAGATTTTAGGTTTGTTGTTGTGTAAACCCCTGGCTCAAAATTGGTGAAGCAATGCTAGATATTATAATTTGCAATTGAGAAATGATAATTAGGAAAAAAATTGTTATAAATAGGGATAAAAACTCTTAGTAATTTAATTTAAATTTTGGTTGAAATAAAGTGATAAAAATCAGTACATGATTTTTTTTTTGGAGTAAGTTAAGATGCATATAAGAAAAAAAAATGAATAGGAATACAAGGGGCATACCTTAAGAAATACAAAGAGTCTATTATGCATATTCAAAAGTTATGAAGCCTATAAGATTAGGGCTAATAAACTACAAAAAAAGCTCAGAAGATTAAACAACATCAAACAAAAAATGAAACAATATAATTAAATATAGAAATCAAAGCTACCAAGTAGATCTGATCTCCACAAATATATGGTATTAGGCTTTTATGTCTAGAAGTCATAATCTTAACAAGCCGAAGATCTCTTCCACCACGTCATGTTGTGATCGATAGTGCTGGTTGAAGATAAGAGTATTTCTCTCATATCATATAAAGTAAATTGCCGCAGAGAGTGACAATCATGCTAGAATATACGTGAAGTCCTTCCTTTCTCAAAATCAAATGTGAGGAATGTTATGATTATAAGTAATATTCTTATAATGAAGAATAGTAAGGATATATTATAATGCAATCTAAAAGTTATATTGTTGATACAGGTATCAACAAGACTAACGTGGTGGGATAAGATTTGAAGGTTTCACCAGAGGGTACTGTGGTGGAAAAGAAGGAGGAAATCTTATGTAAATAAAGTATAGCGTGAATACACTTATAAAAGAATTGTCAATATTTGATATTTGAGATTGTCCATGTAATCATAGTTATATTGTGGTAACAATTATGTGTATGTATAGTTTTATATTGATGTGTTTGTTTATGCAACTAAGAAAAAAGTTAATGAAATAAATGAATGTAGATATGCTTAATGTATGTGCTATCTATTATTGATTTTGCAAATACATCCTTTTGACACCCTAATAATGATACCAAATGTTTATTTGCTTAGTTTTTGCATTAGATAAACCTTTGTATAAGTTAGTTGATGATGTGATATGGATGCAATTTGATTATACCAAAGTGTAATAAAAATCTTTTGTAATATGGATATGATGTAATGATAGAGTTACATTATAAATAAAAATAGGAAATGATTTTGAATAAGGATAAAAAAAAAAAACATTATCTCATTCTTCACGTTCAAGAAAATTAGTAAAATAATAATTGTATAAAAGGTGTGGGGCATTACATGTTGCCCCACCTTTGTTGCTTGTCATTTGGTTTCAATTAGAATTACTAGATAAGTTAATTGTTTCTGTAACACCTCACCTCACTAGCAAGATATTGTCCGCTTTGGGCCTCTTAGTCCACCCATGTCCAGGGCTTCCACCCAGGTCCCCCTCACGGGTTTGTTCTTGGCAGCCACGCATGGCCCCAAAACGCGTCTTACTAGTCAAGGTGAGCGTGCACTTATAAGGCCCTGGCTCTGGACGCTCGCTTTTGATGTGGGATCTTACAATCCCCCCACCTTAAGACGAGTCGTCCTCGGCTCTGATACCAAATGTAACACCCCACCTCACTAGCAAGATATTGTCCGCTTTGGGCCTCCCAGTCCACCCATGTCCAGGGCTTCCACCCAGGTCCCCCTCACGGGTTTGTTCTTGGCAGCCACGCATGGTCCCAAAACGTGTCTTACTAGTCAAGGTGAGCATGCACTTATAAGGCCCTGGCTCTGGACGCTCGCTTCCGATGTGGGATCTTACAGTTTCTTTTTAGTTTGGCTTCTTTTAAATTTGGATGGTATTGGGTCTTTTCTTCCTCTTTTTATGTCATTCATTTTCTACTGTTAAGAGGGTTGTTTGTGTCTGAGAGACATTGTTTAGTTGAGTGTGCATATTTTTTTTCCTGGAAAATTGGGTGTCATTGGTGTTGCGTGTTATATAAACTCTTTCCTTTGTTATCATTTTCTATTAGGGTGACATAACTAGCTTCTAGGTTTGTATGTTATTCCTTGCCCCTTATGTGCTGTTCATGCCCTTTTTATCCAGAAATTGTGTTGGTCCTTCTTCGGCTTGGTTACCTTATCGATTACCTCAATTGTTGATTCGTTTTTTTAGGCTTTAAAGTTATTTTCTAGGCTGGTTTGTTATTCATTTTATTGGTGTTGATTTTGTGATTTTCATAGGGGCTTGGAGCTCTTTTTATTTTAGAATATTTGCCTTCCCTGTTTATTATAAAAAAGTTAAATGGTGTGAAAAAATCACTGTAGATCAAGAGATTTTTTAGTGTGGATTGTAATAGTATCTTTTCTCTTTTCGTGAGTGGATAAACATTTTTTGGCTTTCTTTTTCTTCCTCAGCGAATGGGTGGTGCCCACGCCATTAAGGAGGTGTGTATGACGCTTCCCGGTGGCCAAATCTAACTATCCATCGTCTAACTGGATGCACAGTTGTGCCCTCTTCCACATGGTGTGGCGCATGTAGACAGATAATGATTGGATTGTCACTGGTGATCGATTGTTTGTGTTTTTTCTTTCTTTTCTCTCTCCTGACAACTAAAGGGCACAATTGTCATATTTGTTTGTTGTTTGTCAAATTAGACATGTTTGTTATACCCAAGCACCTTGGACCCGTCTTGGGTCTGGCATGGTTACTAAACCCAAGGCAAGCACCTTGAGCCTGACAACCATGCCAGACCCAAGATGCTTGGGTCTGGCATGGTTGTCAGGCCCAAGGTACTTGAGTTTAGCAACTATATGCAAGTGCAGTGTGAACAAAGACACAATCCACTATAGACTTGCAGAGTGAATTTTCTAAGCTCTGAGGCTTGGGATGATGCTAATGTTGTCGTTTCACATAAAGTTAAATTATCATTTTGCCATTTGATTGAAAAAATTGAAGCTCTAGTTATGGGGGTATTTCAGTATTTTTTTTCAAGGGCTTATTGGTCATTAGACGTTTGAGCGGGGGTATGGTAGTCTTTTCACATTTATTTGCATAGTAAAAATATTATTTTATCTTCAAGGTAAGCAAAATTAAGACATGTTGCTCAAAGTTTTTTTTAACATTTCACAAACTGTTAAATAGTTAAAATACATCTTTAACCTCGGAAAAGAAAAAAAAAGCTTTGTATATGCGAGTATTTTTGTTCTTTCATACTGTTTTTTTGTGTAATTTTTTGTAATTATTGTGGGCATTTTGGTTTTTTTTTTATATTGTTTTATTATCCAGACCTAAGTCACTTGGACCTAACATGTTAGTTAAATGGAAGTTTAAAAATTAACTCATTTTATTAGGTTTAATAACACTATTAAAATCTTATTTATACTTTTAATATTTTTTTTTTATATTTTAAAAAAATTAATATTAATTTGTTGCGAAACACATGCTAATGAACTAGTATCCAATGTACTTCTTGTTAATTTTTTTGTCGTTGTTATTGATATCAGTCAAAAGAATTATGGAATTCCTTTCAGCAATTTTTTCCTGTGTCACGTGCTTTGATGAGCTGATTTTCCATTGAAATTAGTCAAGATAAATTAAGGGTTGATGCTTTGTTTGGATGTTCATGGAGATAAAAAAAAAAAAAAACAGTGAACGCTCTGGGAATGATTTTCATTGGTGATGTGTGCCACTTGGAGATGAGCTTTTGCAGGTGTCGTCTGTTATGCATACTTTTCTGCTATGATGTTCGAGTCATGCATGCAGTTCTAGACCCGCCAACCAGTTTTATAGATTTGTTCGCTGCAGAGTTTTAACTTCAGTTGAGCAACATGGTTTCATGGCAAAGAGGATGGCAGCCAATCCCATTGATCCTCTTGACCCCATCATGCCAAGACATTACTTCATGTTCATATACTCTGCATATGTTCTCTCTCTATGAAAGGTTTCAAGAATTCTCGCAGGTTTGACAAGATCAGTGTATCTTCTTCCAGACCTATACACCTAATTTCTTTTTATCCAGATGCTCTTGGAAGGCTTAAAGTTATTCAGCCGCTTGAGCAAGCATTGGTTCATGGGCAAACATTAGAAAACAAGAGGGAGTTTATACTTGAAAATATACAGTTCGCTTCAAAAATTGATATGCTCTGTTTTTTTTTTTCAATGCTTTTTTGACCATGCTTTCTCAATCTCTATCAAAAGGGTGATGAGATGCGCACAACTCCATGGGAGGGGATTTTGATGATAATTCTCTTCAAACACTTCAATCCTTGATCATAATAGCATTTGCAGGCTTCTATGTCAGAGTCTCGAGGTTGTGTTAAATTTTATTGCCTTTGAACTCCTAATTCTTATTCGTTTATGGATTTTTTTTATAATATATTTCATTGATTTCACTTCTTAGTTCAATTGTGATTTTTTGAGCTATCAGGTCAGCGAAGTTTAAATGGAACAACTGCTTCTTTTCTGTTCATTAACCCTGACATACCAGAGGCGTTAGCTTACTACCATTACTATGTTTTTTCATCCTTGATCAGTTCTATATGGCTTCTAAACATTGTTTCATTTTTTTTCTTGTGGTGATTTAATTATTTATGAATTCTTTCTTATCAGCTTTGGTCAGCTGCCTGTTGAGGTCCATCAGCTTCCTTCATCGTCTGTCTAATGTTGTATTGTCACATGAAGACCAGATTAATGAAAATAGAAAAACAACCAAAGAGATCCTTTGTATGAACCCATATGCCCCTCAATTATTGCACCGCCTATGGCAAGCAAGCTAAACACATATTTTCCAGCTGCACACTTTGGAGCATTCAGGTCAACTACAAACCGCTGCAAGATTATGGCATGAATAATCTTTAGAGGTGAAGTTCAAATGATTAGGTTCCAGGTTTGCTTTCTAGAGATCATCGGTTCGAGTTCCACAAACCTCAGGGCTACTAAAAGCTTATATGATCGTTAATTTTAGAACTCGTAAGATTAGTCAATATGCGTACAAGCTGGCCCGAACACCCACGTTAATAATATAAAAAAAAGATTGTTGCATGAATTTCTTCGACAATGTTCCCAAAGAACAGCTCGGCATGTAACAAAAACAACCTCAGACATCATATGTGCAGGCTGTCTTTGATACAGGTGTTGGTTCATCAAGAATCTCCACTAAAATGCAGCCGGAGCACAATGATAGCTTGGTTGCTGGAATGAAGTGAAGACTTCTCTCTCGATTCCGATGATGTTCAAGAAAGGACAGTCTCTCTATTAATCCATATCAGCGCCTCATTTTAACTAATTCTTTGTTTCTTCACACATTTGGATTGTCCCTCGTAACTTATTACATTGTTATTTGTTTGTTTTCCATTTCTAACATAACTTGTAACGTCCCTTACAGTGCTTCACAAGGATACAGATCGTCAAGCGAATCTACTCAACCTGAAGCACTTCAGGCAGCTGCTGGCCCTAAAACAAACAGAAGACTAGTCATTTATTTCATATTAGTTGCATACATTCCTTGTATGTATGATGCTGCCAAAAAGGTTGCCTTATAAATACAACATTGGCTTCGCGAGAGCTCCCAGGGGCGCGGCATTTACCTTCTCTATTTTGCAGGGCAGCTGATTTCATGACAGCATGCATGTTGAATCGACTGCTGGGGCGACTACATCTCTATCCTCACCTCTGCATTTTGCATGGAGCACCTCTCTGCATTTCCATATGTTCAAGCATGAGGCTTTTGCTTGAAACTTTATAAAATTGTTTCTCTTGATGTATTCCAACAGCATGCAGTCATGCTCTTTCTATTTTGCCTTGCACTTCTTTCCAGCCTTACATCATGCACTACAGCTGTTAAACCTTGTTTTAGAGGGTGTTGGCAGTGTGGTAGTGGTTGCTTTTCAAATAGCTTTTTGTGTCGAAATACATGTTAATGATGTTTTTTTAGTTTTTAAAAATCATTTTTAACATCAGCACATCAAAACGATCCAAAAGGTACAAACCGCACTCAATTTTAGCAAAAACAAAAAAATTTAAAATTTGATCAAACGCAGGTTCAACCGCAGAGCCAAACAGGCTATTTAATCTTGATAACTGTTGAAAGTTGCTTTAATCTTAACAAATCTATCTTTTTTAATCGTCATTTGATGATGTCAAGCTCAAGCTGGTGTAGCGCGAACAATCTCACTAGTGATTTTCAAGTCTTATTATAATGTATTGACTCTTGACATATGCCCTGGAATTATGAATATACATATATTATTTCTTCACCAAAAAAAAAAAAAACACTTGAGAATTATTAAGGAGCTTTACTGTTTATATGGACCGTGTTCTCTCTCTCTCTTTTTGTTTTTTTTTTTTTTTCCAATTCAGCCTCTCATTTTTTTTCCATTCCCCTCCCTCTTTTTATTTCAATTTTATCTTTTGTTTTTTTATAACAATTATTTAGGTTAATTTTGTACCAGTCAAAAATCATGTCGGAATAACTTTTATATAATTTAATTTTAAACATGAGTTAAGCAAGGAGTTAGGATAAATTTTTTTTATATCAATTTCATCTTTTATTTTTCAATTTCATCCTCAAACTTTATTTTACCAATCATTTAAGTTGTCTTCGGACTTGATAAGTTGATTAGGTCACATTAAGACAACTCTCACATAATTTAATTTTAAATTCGAAAACAAGAAGTTGGGTCAAAAGATTTTTTTATGTCAATTTCATTCTTTTTTCTTTATTTCATCCCTGGATTTTTTCTACCAACTCGGCGGAATGTCTTTAGACCAGCAAATCAACCAGGTCATTTTAGAGCAATTCTTATATAGTTTAATTTTAATTTTAAATTATATAAGAAGTCAGATAAAAAAATTTCAAAATTGACATGCTAGGTTGATTTAATAAAAATATCAAAAAATTATTTATAGCCTGAATATTTTTTTATATTCAAAATCTTTTTTATATACACGTGTGTGTAGACACACACACAATTTTATTTTATGAGTTTTGTAAAATTCTTATTTCTCAATTAAGAAACTACATTAAAACTTCAATTTAAATTAACCATCTCCATTCTTTCCCTTGTGTTTAAACGAGTAATAATTACAGGGTTTTTTTTTTAAGTGTCATATTTAAATTTCATTATCTTAATCACATTAATATTTTACACTTTGATTTTGATACAATAGAGTTTTTTTTCTTAATATATAAAAGTTAAAATGCCATATTCTCTATTATATATATAAATTGTAATTGAAATTATGGTGGAAGATGCTTTTAAAATATTTTTTACTTGAAAATATATTAAAATAATATTTTTTATATACTTTTCTACTTTTAATATTAACATGTTAAATCAATAAAAAATGTTAATTAAAAAATAAAATATTAAAAAATACAGTCCGCACTCTGCTATAATATTGTTGAACTATAAACCCATTTTATTTCACCTACAAAAACGTTGTGAACATGGTTTTCTTTTTCTTTGTTTTTCTCCCTCTAATATGTGGGTCGGTTTAAGAGAAAAAACCAAGTAATTTAAGGGTTTTTAAAAGTTAAATATAAATTATTTTTTAAAATAAATTTTGTTTAAAAATATATTAAAATAATATTTTTTTTATTTTTTAAAATTTATTTTTTACATTCACGTATTAAAATAATATAAAAATATTTTAAAATTAAAAAGTTAAATTTAAAAAAATAATAATAATAAATAAATAAAATATGTTGATCCTGAATGACGAATGGTGGTTCGGAGTCTTTGGACAGAATAAAAATTTCAAACAGCGTTTGGAAGAAAGACGCCCAGTTAGCAACGAATCCTACCACAGCAAAAGCAAACCTCCGTCAAAACAAAAACACAAAGCAAAGCAAAGCCATAGAAAAACCACCCACAAAACAAACACGATCAAAACCACATAAATTATTCTGAATTGTTTTTTATTGTTTGAAATAAAAAAGAGAGATGGTGTTCTACTTCAAAGCCAGACCAGAGGCAGGAGATTACACTATTTTTATGGGTCTTGACAAGTACGAGAACGAGGAGCTTATCAAATATGGTTTCCCTGAAGACATCTGGTACTTTTTTTTTCTTATCAATTTCTTGCTAATCCAATTCAAAGTTTCAATCTTTGCCATCTGGGTCTTTGATTTATTGATTAATTTAGTCAGATATTAATTGTAATTTAATTAGTTTTGTTGTTTTATAAGGTCAAGATTCTCTCTATATGTGATATTTTCCCATTGATCTTATAATAATCAAAGCAGAGAGTGAAAAGTGTTATAATTTATAATTGGGAGGGAGTAATTCAACAAGGTAGAGTGATGGTTTCTCTATCAAATCAAAAATCAATGCTCAGAATTTGAACTTTGAAGAGCCCATGTTATTGAAAAGGGTAAAGAAGGAAAGGGGAGTTTGTAATTCGTTATCTGGATTGGGTTTTGTTTGCAATTAGGGGTCTGACGTTTTCAGAAATCATCAGGGTTTTTCTTGATGGTTTTTTTTTTTTGTAGGTTTCACGTGGACAAAATGTCTTCTGCCCATGTGTATGTAAGGCTGCATAAAGGTCAGACCATTGATGATATAAGTGAAGGTGTACTTGAGGATTGTGTGCAGCTTGTTAAAGCAAATTCGATTCAAGGAAAAGTTTCTGAATCTTCCTTTCATTTTACATAATTCAGTTTCTCCCTTGCCGCTATGGATTTATACTTCATGGTTTTAATAGCAAGCTCAATGCTTGTTTCGTAATATAAAGTTACAACCATTCCCTTGATTAAAGTATTCTTTTTTGTTTTGAACATGGATGCATAGTTACAATGAGTTAGTTGTTCGAAACTGTTTCTCTTTCACACTGCAGGCAACAAGGTGAACAACATTGATGTTGTTTACACTCCTTGGGCCAATTTGAAGAAAACTGCTTCCATGGATGTTGGTCAAGTTGGCTTCCACAATTCAAAGATGGTGACATCCTTTGTTTGGTAGTTTGTGTTTACAACTTACTGGAACAATAATGAGCAATTACATAAATTAATCATGTTTCTCTGGTTTTGACTCTTTATCTAGGTTCGAACTGTGAGAGTGGAGAAGCGGCTAAATGAGGTAGTTAATAGATTGAACAAAACAAAGGTAGAAAGAAAACCTGATTTGAAAGGTAAATCTTTGATCTCAGCCTATCATTTTAGTTTATTACAAAACCTGCGGGCCATAAAAAGAAGGCAGGGAACTTCATAATTCTCTTCTCTTCTTATCTGTGCACAAAACCAAACATAGGGAGTGGTTTAGGTTTTCCAGATGTAATGTTGTCAGTTTTTTGCTTAGCTTAGTTCTATAAATTCTTTTCATCGGCCCTGATGATTCTAACGGTTACTTATTACCATGTATCATTGCAGCTGAGAGAGAAGCAGTCAATGCAGCAGAAAGAGCAGAGAGAAAGCTTCTTCTGAGAGATAAAGTGAGTTTTATCCATTCTCATGTGTCCAATTCTAAGTCTTAGGTCAGGTGATGTAGAGCTGTAACATGGAACATGATATCCTTGTGCACTTATTATGAAGAGCATATGATGGCACCGAATTTGTTTCAGCTGGACAGATATGAAGAATGCGTTTGGGAACGCGGTGCAAACCGCGTTCCCAAAAAATTCAATTTTTTTTTTTTTTTGCTAAAATTTAATATGGTTTGTACGTTTTGGATCGTTTTGATGTGCTGATGTCAAAAATGATTTTTAAAAAATAAAAAAACATCATTGGCATGCATTTCGGCACAAAAAGTTATTTGAAAAGCAACCGCTACCACAGTGCCAAGCACCCTCGAATTATACCTGATAAAAATAGATCTATTTGGAACCTCTTATAGTTCTTTTCACTCTAACTTTGAAAATAGGATTCCTTTCCTTCTCCTTGGCCTCCTCCTCCCTCATCTCGCCCTTTTCTTCCTCTTATTGGAAATGAATTCGATGGGGAGTTCAGCTGACCTTGTTGCTCCTTAGTCTCCGTAAGGTTCAGAGTCTTCTTGGGTCCTCAAGTGGCTTTCTTTTAGTGGCAGTGGTTTATCATTTAAAGTTATGTAGCCAAGGATTGCATTTGAATTCTGGGTTTTGCAATGTGAGTTTGGGCGTAGTTGGTCAATTGTTAAACCATGTTAAGTACTCTTCCATCGAATTTCCTTTGGGAAGAACACATTCCTTTTGCTTTCTGCACGCACCGCAAGAACGGTTATCAGATCTTTTGATGCTTTGCTTTCAGTGACAATGTGATTGAAATTATAAACCTCCAGTGTAGTTTATCTAAAACATCCAAGAAGTATCATTTATGCTTCCATTGATCTCAAACATTGTGCAAACAAATAGAATCTTCTCCCAGCATTACTTGCAACCTGTTATGTTTTTTGGGCATTAATGTTGGGAACGCTGGAAGCTTCAAATTCAGAAAATTATAGCTTTATCACCATTTTCATAGTCACTAGTATTGGTTGCAACCTGTTTTGTTTTTTGGGAATTAATGTTTGAACGCTGTAAGTTTTAAATTGCAGATTGTTTGGCTATATCACCATTTTAAATGCCCCTAGGATTTATATCTCCTTCTAGCATTTAAATGTGTGGCAAAAAGTCTACTGGTTGCTCTTTTAGCTATTTATTGACTTTCTTATTGTTGTAAAAAGGACACGGTCATACTGTGATTGGATGAAATATTAGACGGTAACAGCACGGTCTATTCTTTTTTTATTATGTTTCTGTGTTGCTGGTATCTAAAAAATCTAGTCATTGAGTTGATCTCTTGATATTAAGATAAGGTATTCCAGTTGCATATTGGTATAATGCATCTACTTGGTTTGATAGCTTTGATCTCTCGATATTAAGAGATGAACTCACAATTCCCATTTTCAACAATTTTGGCTATTGAGTTGCATTGTGTTGCACATTCATGTTCTTGGATGGTTGTGTTGTGCCCGTTCAATTCCTAGTCCTCAGTTTCAAGTTGTGCTGTGCATCTGATCTACTCATTGCTTCAAATATTCTTAGACATTCCATAGGTCAGTGATTCTCCAGTTTAGCATTTTCCCTCTTGTTTCACAAGGTTTGGTTTCAGTTCTTTATGTTCAATAATTTCTATCTGTTCTGGGAGTGTGATCTTCTTTTGATTATTTTGTGCGCTTAGAAAGAAAGGAATGCTTGAATCCTCGAAAACAGTTCTATCCACCCACTGTTGTGGGATAGGATTTTTTTTCTAGTCTCCTTTCACTGCGATGCTTCCCCAGGTTATGGAGGAGTCTCTGTGTCTGATATTCAACGGGAGAAGAGGGCCTTATTTATTGGGTGCCTCTTTCTGTGCTTTCAAAGTTTAGGATGACTCATTCTCTGTTTACTGCTTCTTCTTTTTCTTCCTTTTTAATGTAGTTAAAGTATTAATTCTTCCATGATATTAATTCTTCAATATCAATGCAGTAGCAAAATTTGAAAGTATGACTCCAGCTCTTCTACCATTTGAGGAGATATGATACTTTGGTTGGAGCCAATCTTTCCTCCCTTTTTTTTATTTAATTATAAAGTGCATAAAAATCTCAAATTTGTCTTTGCAGAAACGACGTGAGGAAATGGAAAGGCTTGAAAAGGAGAGACAGACAGAGATAAGGAGCTACAAGGGTTTGATGGTGGCTGAAAAGATGACATCCAATAAACAAGTAGCATCTGAAAACAAGTCCTTGCAGGAGCTGGAAGACGACTTTATGTAAAGCAATGGTATTCAGGGGTTCTGCTGAACCTGCTGCCCCTTGAAGATGCGGGTTTGTCATTCAGTTTGTGACTTCAAGCATTATATGAATAAACTTAGAAAATTTGGAAAGGTACATGTAATGCCAGGCGAAGGGGGAGGAGATCAGGGTTGGGGAATTACTTGTCTGCTATAAGTTATACTCTGGTGACGATGACAATGACAATGACAAACATGGTTAAAATTGAATTGTGGTTAATGTGTGATAGACATCGTTTATCATAGACGATAGTTTATCAATCTTGCTATTTAGTTTTTGCAACAAGGTTTATTGAAGCTTGTTTGGTCACGCCCATATGCAAGTGCAAATATGAAAATTTGGTTTTAGTCCTGATCCTTTATAGTTTCAGTATTCTGATTTTTAGGATTGCTTGATCAAATTTCATGTCAATCATCTCTTCAAGGATTTCATAAATGACCTGTTGGGCTTCACAATCTTAACCACCTGATTTGGTGGCAAATACTTTCTACAGGTGGTTCCCTTCTCATGCTTGATTTGTTGGTTTCAGTCGATCTTCGAGTCTTCACATTTGTGGTTTGTCTCAGGTCAGCCATTTTCTGACAGATTCACTCAGAATGCTCGACTGTCTGGCGCGCAATATTCAGGTCTATAAAATGGAAAAGTGGAGATTGAATTAGATGGATTCTGTGAGTTTGCATCTTAGAGAACCACTGATTATGAAGTTCTGGAAAGTTTGACAAGCAAGAAATCGATGGTGTTTAATTGGAAAATGAGAACTACTAGATGAACTTTTGAAATTCTTTCTTCTTGTATCCGGAGAGCTGTTTAAAAGCACGTCAGCAAGAGCTTCTTCCATCACGGGAGAGCTGCCATGTCTGCAGAGCAAGCTAGCCTAGTGCATCACCCCTCCACGTGAGAGCCGGTCTAACCCGAGATCCATGCAATTAGTGAAATGCAAAGTTTAGGTCGTGAATTCCCAGTTTCCAAATACAGGCATCAAGCATGAGATTCTTTCCATCTGCACCTGTGGTATTTCAAGGAGAGGACACAAGAAACCCGATTTTTAGTTTCCTAAGAACATGCAATTTTATTGATCTTAATAATAGTATATTAACATTGCATTTTCCATAAAAATAATAGAGATAAACATTGAATGAAAATATACTCATAGCCAAAACGTAGCATCTTGTGCTCCTCCAATTTAATGACTTTACATTGAGTTCTTGAGCTTCTCCTTTTAAGCTACTTATAATCTTTTTTATTTTTTAATTTCAGAAATCTTTTGCCACCACTTATTAATAGAAAAACATGTTGCGGTTATTGATCTTATATAAAAAAATTATTATGAGAAAAAATATATTAAAATAATATTTTATTTTTATTTTTAAAAAAAATATTTTTAATATTAGCACGTTAAAATAATTTAAAAATATATAAAAAATTAATTTTAAATAATTTCTTTAAAAAAAATCATTAAACCTGGTTCCACCATAGTATAAGCAGTCTTTTAATGCTAAATTGAATTGCCCCACCACTCTTTGATATATATATATGTCATTAAGGTTAAAAAAACTATATTAAAACAATATAAAGACACTAAAAAATTTTAATTCAACAAAATTTAAAAGTTTAAAACTGTTGAAACGCGGTTCCAACACCCCCTTGTCTCCATACACCGTGGAGCAACAGCAGACAAGCTAAACCCTCTCTCTCTGCAGTCCCCTGTACAAAAACGCACTCAATATCACCAAAACCCTAACAACAAAAACTCACTCTTTTTCTCTCTACCTTCACTCTCACAACAATGGCAACTCCTTCTTTGGACGAAGAAACCACCAAGGAAGTCCTTAGACAGGTCACTCTCCACATCAATTCTCTTAATTTCATAGAAACATTAAAAGCATCCTTACTTTATTTATTTATTTATTCAGGTTGAGTATTACTTCAGTGACAGCAACATCCCTCGTGATAATTTTTTGAGAAACATAATCGAGTCCAGTGAAGATGGCAGTATCCTTGATCTCTTCAATATAAATCCTGGGTTTTTGTTTGTTTCGGGTTTGGCTTTGTTTTTGTGTTATGTTGTTGTTGGGCTTGACATTAGATAATAGTGGTGAGTTTGGCTTTGATTTGTTCGTTTAAGAAGATGAAAGGTCACTTGAAGTTAATGGACGTGAAGCCTGAAGAAATCCCAGAAGTTACTGTTCAGGCTGTGGCAGAAACGTTGAGAAAATCCACTTCTCTTAAAGTTTCTGAAGATGGTTAGTTATTTTTCTTTTCTTGGTGCTTTTCTTTTTTATGTTTTGGATGCTTAGAAAGTGCGTTCTTAAGAAGATTTTGAACTTTTTTCAGCTAATACTAATTTAGAGCTTTATGTTTGGATAATTAGGAAGTGTTTGCTTAAAGAAAATTCTGAACCTTTGGTAGCTAATGCTAATGTAGCGCTAAATGTTTTGCTCAATTGAATGGAGTTTAAGTTTAATGGATATGAATTAAGAATCTGCGTGTAATCTGTGTTTTGTCTGTTCTGTTTTCATGGTGAGTGGTTTGCAGGGAAGAAAGTAGGCAGGATTGCTGGGATATTGAAGCCGGATGAGGCTATAGAACAATTAGATGTAAGAACAATTGCTGCGTCTCCATTAAAATATAATGTGAAGCGAGAAGAGCTGGAGTCATTTTTTGGTCAACATGCGAAGGTAACTTGGTGGTTCTATTTGTTTTGCTTGTGAATGTTCTGCTTTTTTAGTTTCCAATCTTGCTATGTGAGTAGGGAATTGTTGGAAATATTTGGCATATTTTTTTTGGAGAATGAGCATGTTACTTGTTTCAGGTTACAAGTGTAAGGATGCCTCGTCATGTCGGTGACAAAAGGGTATTTTGTGGTACTGCTTTGATTGAGTTCTCATTGGAGGAAGAGGCCGAAAATATTTTAAAGCAAAGCTTGGTTTTTGAAGGTGCAGAGCTAGAATTAAAACCAAAGTAAGCTAATGCACATAGACAAACACCAAGCACTACAACATTTAGGTGTAGTATCTATCCTTTATTCTTTTTGTAGAAATATAAAATGGACTAAAACTTTCTTGTGTGAATATGATGCTTAAAGACACATGTAAGAAAATTGTGGTTATATATCTTTTGTTACATAAGTAAAGCATTTTAAACTGAATAGGTGCGTCGATGTGAAAATATACAATAGTGATATTCTTATTCGTCTGCATGTTTCTCTGTTCTTCTTATTGTAGAGGTGAAAGATGAGCTACGGCTTTGACCCCGATCAATAAAGTTATCAACATTGTATACATAAATCGCTATTAATGTTTCAGAAATTGCTAGCTCTGTGATTTGATTTGTAAAACAGTTAATTTCAGGAGTTACATATGACAGTTAAAATTGTGGGAGCAAACAGGTTGGAAATTATGGTATAACAAGTTTTTTTCGCAATATTTGGAAAGGTACAAGAACTTTGGAGGTATAGAACGCCTTTGTGCCTCTGATCTATCTTGAGCCTCTATATTTTAATCAGTTTCACCCCACAAAAATACTGAATGATATTGTTCATGTACAGTATAGAACTTAAATTAAAATAAGTTTCTGGTCCATATTTCATGCTCCTAATATACTCCTTTTCCAACTCAGGAGAGAATTTGATACAGAAAGAGTGCAAGAAGAAGAGGAATTTGAAAATTCCCATCCCTCAACAGGCTCCAATAATAAGAATAGTTCCAATGGAGAGGCAAAGTAAGTAATTTTACTGTTCCTGTGTATTCCAATGGGACTATGGAGTTCTCTCTTAATGTTTGTTGACCTGATGTTCTCACCTTGTTGATGGCAGCTATCCAAAGGGCTTAATTATTGCATTTGCTTTAAAGAATAAGTTAGCTGGAGGTTCCGCAGAACAAAATGGTGCTCAGGAACCTGCCAATGATGATGCAAATGCCTGTGATGGAGGATCGAATTCATCAGAGAATATGACCAAAGAAAATGAACAGAAGGTGCCAGAAAACATCAAGACTGATGAAGAAAACAATGGGGAAGAGGTTGATGGGGACAATGGCTCTGAAAGTACAGTAATAAAAACTGAAGAGGAGAAATCATCTGAAGATCCCAATGAAAAGGAGGAAGTGAAGGAGAAACCTAACCCAGCTGCCTCCAAGGATGACAAAAATGTTGTTTTGCGTGAAGATCTGAAGGCTGTCTTTGAAAGATTCGGCATTGTGAAGGTACTAAGATTCTCTTTCTCTCTCTGTTCTTGTTTTCTTTTTCTTTGAATGAGTCTTTATGCCTTTTTAATTGCTGAATATGGTATTCCTTTAAGATTATATATAAGTCCGACACTGTTTTCATTAATCTCTCTTGTATATCTTGCATGCCTTCTGTTTCCAGTTTCAATCATTGTCTAGTCTTTTGTGCTTTGTGTTATGCTGACCCCTTTTTTCATGTGTGTATCACTTTGGTCAAGTATGTTGATTTCAAGATGGGAGATGAATCAGGATACATTCGATTTGAAGAAGCAGAAGCAGCTCAGAAAGCTCGAGCAGCTGCAGTCCTAGCTAAAGAAGAAGGTCTGGTCGTGAAGAATTTTATAGCCACTTTAGAACCTGTGACTGGTGAGCATCAAAACTGACTTCTCTTTGGGAGAGTGTTGATTGGGAGTGTTATTTTAAGATGAATGCTTTCGATACTTATGTTAAGAAGGTTTCAAAATCGATGCCTTTAAGAAACTGTTTGTCCTGTGAATAGGTGCTAGGCTGCTAGCTAGCGTGAAACCCTTTCCTATACTAGGTTCGCATTTGCTTCTGGTGTTTGACTTCCAAGGATGATAAAACGTATTAATTGTGGTGGAAAAATAGAAGGATCAAAGATTTAGGAAATATGGATCAATTAAACACTTATGTTTTTCTTTGCTTGTGATTCTTACTAGTGTTGTCAAGAGGCGCTCACCTAGGCTCTCCAGGTGAGGCCATATCACCTTTATTAGCCTCAAGCGATGAATCTCAATGAAGCGCTGCCTAGGCGAGCGCCTCGCGAGTGGGCGCCAGGCTTTAAAGCAAGCTCTTGATTGAAATACTTCTTTTCATGTTGGATTTTTCTTTTTTTTTAACTGATTTATGTATTGATCTATTTGTCCATTTTTTAATTTACCACAAGCAACAACTTAGGGGTATCTTTGTAAAAAACAAAGATTAGTGTAAAAAAAGAATTAAAAAATCATTAAAGTGGGAGACATACAGTCAAGGAAGGACACTTGAAGAGAAACACCATCCACACTTTGTGCTGAACAAAGTCAAAGAACAACACAAGTACAGAACAGGAAAGCATGGATGAAGATGTTTTTGAAGATTAATAAATAATGATGATGATATTTAAGTTTGCTTTTTAATCTATTTGGCTACTTACTACTTTAAAATATCTTATTTTGTTTTAAGGATGAAAAATATAACTTTATACGATTATGTTATGGTATTTTATATTTTCTTTTGATTTTCTAATGATCTAATTTTAATTGGGAAGATATATGTTTTAGATTTATATAATATAATATAATATTATTCATATATTTTTCTTAATCTATAGAATATCGTCTTGATTTGTTTGGGTGAGCTCCTCGGGCATTTTCTAGGCTCGGTACCTTTCGCTTTTGACAACACTGATTCTTACAGCATGGAATGATTATTTTTTAGTTATGTTCTAGTCTTTTCTTCAAGTTTGATCAATCTAGTAGTAATGATAATGAGATTACATGAACAAAACTTGCTGCATATACATCTTTATTTGTTGACTGATCTTAGTTACTGCCATTAAATGTGGAAGGAAAATTATCAAGGGTTTCTTATTACAATTCGATTTGGTTTCTTATATTTTCAGTGGTCTCGATATGTACTTTCTTTAGTAGATGCCTGTCATAAATTTGTATTTTCCTTGTTAATTGTTGGGTTTTATGTTGTTTTAATCTTGCATTATGTAAAGTGGCACTGAGAGAGCTGGTGTTGTTATTTGTAATCTCAGGTGAGGCAGAAAAGGAATACTGGAACCAATTCCGTGGACACAAAGAAAGGCGTTTTGAAAATAAGGGCAACCGAGGAAGGTCAGTATTACTGTAGTTTTTACTTTCCACTTTCATTTGGATGATAAACTACCTGGAATAGCCCATATAAAAATGGTTCTTCCCTCCAAAATCAGGTGTGGTTTATGAGTGGGGGGATATGGTTCTTCACTTCAATGGGTATAAAGTTGGTTCACTTATAATTCATATTTCTCCCTTTCAAAGTTTTTATTCATGCTTTTCAGGGGTGGGAGATACCACAAGGGTGGTGGCAAACATCCCCGCTCTAGAGAAAACGATTCTGGGAGACCAAATAAAGCTCAGAAAGTTGGAGCATCATGAGAGGCAACCATGCCTATAACAAGTTTTGTGACAGTTTTGTACGACACCTTGATAGTTATTGTATGATGAAAGCCTGTGCTTCTTGATCTCCCTGGTGTCTTTTTTGCTTTGATAAAGATACAATAAGGTGTTTTTATTTGTATTTTTGGTTAACTCTTAAAATATTCTATATTTGGAAATGATCCATGAAATGAATTAAGAGTTTGATGGTTGATCTCTACTTCGGCAGCCATTTTAACTTTGTGTTGAGGGTTGAAACACAAGTAGGCTTCGTATTCCCGCACAGTATTTTTCCGATTAACTTGTGATCAAGCATTGCTTATTACTTGGTGTTCCTTGTTCTGGTACTTTTCGTGTTTTTGCAGTCATAATTGCTCGTAATTGATGAATGCATAGAAAAAATTAGATCCGAGTCGTTTTGTCCACTCTTGGAGAAGCTGACATGTTTGCTGATCATCTCGCAAAACTAAAGGTATCTAGATGTTTTAGTTTGCTACTAGCCTTCGGTGCCCGTGTGCTTCGTCACGAGGCTTAACAAAAAAAAAAAAAAAAAAAAAAAAGTGTTAAAATGGAGTAAAAACAGATAAAATATTATAATTTTTTTAAAAAAAAAACCGTGTTAACTTTTTAAATTTGTAACCTGAGTTATTAGATTTAAAACATACAATTTAAAAAAAAAATTTAATTTTCAATTAATTAAAACAAAAAAGTCAAATAGTCTCATTAAGGTTGTTTAGTCATATGTTAACTCAACCGGTCAATTATATTTAATCGGGTCAACCTAACTTAGGATATTTTATTAAGCCTGCAATTTAGATCATGTGATTTAAATAACCTGATAAAAGAATTATAAAGTTTTTTTAAAAAAAACCATGTTAATTTTTTAAATTTATGACCCGAGTTATTAGATTTGAAACACATAATCTAGAAAAGTTATGAAATCTAATTTTTAATTAATTAAAAGAACAAATAAAATCTCATTAGAGTTGTTTAGTCATAGGTTTACTTACCAGGTTAATTATATTTAACCGAGTGAACTTCTAACCTAATTTAAAATGAAATCTAGTTGTAGACAGATCTCGAGTAGATAGCTCATTGAATTGACTAGCTACATTAATAACTAACGGTATAAGCTTTTTTGTAGGAATTGTTTGGTAATAACCAGTGATGTACTCCTTTTGAACACTTGATGTACTCCTTCTGAATACTTCAATTGTTTTTTTCCACTAACATTTCAAGAGGGGATCATCCCTCAAAATTTTGGTCAAAACAGAATCAAACTCTTCAGCAAAAATTCAATATACGCGATTCACACTTTGTTACAGGTTATATATTTTTTTCAAAAAAAATAAATCTATGTATATATTCAACATATTTTTATAAAAAAAAAAAAAAAATTATGAATACAAATAATTCTAGATAGATCCACCGTATAGCCACGCTGCCCAAAAAAAATCAAATGATATATCATGTTAAAATCAGTAAGGTGTTTTGACGAATAAAAGAATTAGAAAAAAATTAAAATAGATTTATTTTAAGAATGAGAAAATAATTCCAAGGAGTTATAATGGAAATGAGAAATAAAAGTTAAGAAAGAATCGCGTGAAAAGTGTTGGTGTAAACCTTAATTAAAAATTAATAATGTTACTGTTAAACTATAGTAAGTCTGTAAATAAAAAAATAAGAAAAAGAAAAAATAAATATATTTTGGAATAAAAAAATGATATTGAGAACTTAATAAAATAACCAATATGGTTTTAGCAATGATTGAATGAGAAAATTTGGATTTTGATGTAAAATTATTTACTGATCCGTTTTACGATATCGAGCATAACTCTTAATTCGACTGTCAAATTATGATGAAATTTTATAAGGAACCTTTTGACACATTTCTCTATATTGGGTTAAAATTTCAAGGTAATCTAAGTTTGGAAATGTCATGCATGCAAGAATATCAAAAGTTAGACAAAAAATAACATGTATGCTCATTAATGATATTTTTGTAAATAAGCTGGGAAAACTGAAAAATTAGCTTCTTCTTCCCCTTTAAACTATCGGCCAATGTTGAAAAAAATTAAAAAAGAAAAAAAATTGAGAGTTTCATCACTAAAACCCTAGAGATAAACCAAGATTTAAGGCAAGATGAATGAGGAAGTGAGTATTGAACACATCTAACTCAATAATTAAGGGAAAATCAAGTGAGAGAAAAGAAATAAAGAGAAAAAATTCAAGACACTAAGAGGAAAAAAGAGAAGGACCAGAAAACTTTGACCATTTAACATTTGGAGTTCATATCATTATTGGGCAAGACATTATAAACTATATTGTAAATATTTAAGTAAAGATTAACAAAGTTTACGTGAAATTCTTAAATTTTGAATTAGAGAAGTGAAATTGTGAAAATATTATGTTATTGTGATAGAATGAGATATAAATGACTCTAATATGTTTGGCAATGTGGTAGCGGTTGCTTTTCAAATAACTTTTCGTGCCGAAATGCATGTTAATGATATTTTTTTTATTTTTTAAAAATTATTTTTGATATCAGCACATTAAAACAATCCAAAACATACAAACTATATTAAATTTTAGTAAAAAAAAAATTGAATTTTTTGGGAACGCGGTTTGCACCGCGTTCCCAAACGGTTTCTAAATAAAACATAATTAAAGAAGAAAAATTAGGTGTTTATGGTGAAAGTAGAGCTAACCATTTAATGGGGAGGATGAGAATTTTTGGAACCATAGTAGATGTTTGTTAGTGATGTGTATTTAGTATGTGTAACATGTATTGTTGAGAATTGAAATGGATTTAATTATGTTGTTTAATTGTAGTTGAATTTTCAATGTAATTTGAAAAAGACAGTAAGAAATTGATTAAATAAGTAATTTATTATTATGTGTTGGTTATTGAAATAAATAATTTATGATTAGTTATAAGGATGATTAATTAAATGATTATTTGGTTATTTATATTGAAAAAGAAATATTTAAAAGTGTTGATAATGAAAAGATTCTATAATGGTTTAAACATATGAAATCTCGCAGGTAGCAATTATGAATTATATATAAAAAAAGAATTTTATGAAGCTTTTTTTATAATATATGTAAACTTTTTAATGAAGCACATGATTTTTGAATTTTTTAAATCTTGATTAATTTAGTTATGCACTTATATTATTTTGAATTTTGTTGTCATCCTGCTCTAAGTGCCTGTTTGTTTATGCGGTAGCTTCCGCTTTTAAAACAAACCGCACAAACTAAATGTTTGGTTATGATAAAACGCATTTTACTATTGATATGGGACCCACGCAAACAGCAGGTTTGCGGAAAGCAGCTGAGAGCTGCTTCCTGCAATCTACTGTTACTCTTTTTCACAAAAATACTTAATTTGCCAAAAGTCAAACCTGCTTGGGTGGGGTCAGAAGGATAAAATGGTAGGAGATCATAACACGTGGTTGACAATAGAAAAAGTTACACGGCATATTTTCTACCCTTTGAAATAAAGTTTAATTTAAAAATTTTAATAAAAAAATAAATTTAATCTCTAGAAATATCATAAAAATAAAAAAAAAATATTAAATTTTTTTTTTAAAAAAAAAACTATCTAGCCTTTTTTTTCAATACCTTTGAAAAAATAAAATAAAGATAATATAAAAAATAAAATGAATTGAATTTATATTTTTTAAACATGTTAATTCAACTTATTTATGAATTGAATTTAAATTAAACACTATAATTGAATTCCAAAACTAACTAAATGCATTGAAACGAATCCGACCTATTTCAAAAAAATTTAATTTTAATTTTAATTTTTAATTGTGTTTTATTTGAAAAATTAGAAGGTGAACGCTTGATGACGTATCATTTGTAGAATTTAATTGCAATTCCAATTTTGTTCCAAATGATATTTTACCTGATGTTTTTGCGCACTTAAAAAACCAATGAAACAATAAAAAATATTTCATATAAGTATTATTTATTTCATTACGTACTAACAATAGTTAAATTTATAATATTTAAATTAAAAACCATCAATAGTAATATATATATATTTTAATTTTTTTATAACCTCAATTTGAAAAGTATTTTTTTAACCAAACACATTAAACTACTTTTTGTTTAACCTCAATTTCAACCACAGTTTTAACCAAACATATATTTTTCCAAACCAACCTCAACTAAAAGTATTTTTTATAAAACAATTTTTTTCAAACCACAACCACAGCAGCTACCACAATACCAAACAGTCAAACACACTCTAAGTCTACTGATCTAAATTAATTTTACATTAGGATAAAAAAAACTAAGAAAAAAATAAAATTAATTTTTAGTTTAAAACTAAACTATGATGATTAGTTGTCTTTTAGGGTTTTTCTTTTAATTTTGTTTGATTATATAATCTTTATGGGTTTTTACAGTTTTTTTTTAATGTTTTGGGTTTTTATTTAAATTTTTGAATTGATATTTATTTCAAAATCAATTTTAAGATGAGGGATATGTGTTGGGCGTACCGTGGATATGATTTTTGTGCTTTTCTAGTGCTAAATGACATGGAAAGTATATTTGAACAATGATTAGTGACAGGAAGATGTTTGGTTTCAACGATAGAAAAAAAATTGAGCAAGTTTTATGAATTATTGACATTAGTTTTCTAAAATTTTGGTTAAGTAGTTTTTAAGGTTCTTTATAGTTTTTGAATTTTGATCATATGGGTTTAAATAATTATTCTTTTAAAGTTTTAGATTATTTTTTTGAGTTTTGAATTTTAATCAATGTTTGGATTAATCGAAGTGCACGTAAACTGACTCGAATATCCATATTAATAAAAAAATAAAATAAAATTTAATTTTTCATGGTATGTTTACGTTATTAAATTAAATCATGTTAGTGATTGATTTAACAATTTACTAATAACTCATTAACTTTTAATCTAAAGATGAATAATTAATTTGTTTTAATTTAAGGACTTTATTGTTTTTTAAGATATGTCTTTAAATTCTTAAACCATAATCATAGAATCATCTGATAAATTAATTAAAAAAAAATAAAGATTGTTAGACATAGAATTAGCCTATGATTAAACAACTTTACACAATCAATCATATACCCAAAAAAATAATTTAATGACTTGTTGGGCACCGTTTGGAAACGCTGTTTACACCGCGTTCCACAAAAAGTTAATTTTGTTTTGTTAAAAATTAATTTTTTTGGTATGTTTTGGATTGTTTAATGAGCTGATCTCAAAAATAACTTTTTTAAAATAAAAAAATATTATTTTGATATATTTCGGCACGAAAATCATTTTAAAAAACAACCGCAATCACCCACACTCTCAAAAATAATTTAAAAAATAAAAAATATTATTTTGATTCATTTCAGTATGAAAAATACTTTAAAAAATAAACACAACTACACTCCCAAACATGCACTTGAAATGGTATCTTTGCCATTCAAAAAAAAAAAAAAGTAATAGCAAGAATTAATAATGCTATAAAACATAATCATTACACATTTGAATTTTTATAATCAATTAAAGTATTTCATGTATTGAAATCATTAAATTATACCTTTTCTTTGCTTTTTCTTTCTTTCATTACACTCGTTGCTGTTAATTTTGATGTATTTTTTTAAAAATACAATAATAAATAAGCTACAACCACTTTAGTCAAGAGGAAAACCAAGAAAATAGTAATAACAAGAAAAATAAATAAATTGAGTGGAAGAAGAAAATAAATTTGGCCGTTGGGTTTTCAAAAATACCAAGCCGAGGAAGTCCATGAAATGGACGGCTAGGATTCCAACGTGGAAAAAACAGAACAGTCCAAGACATTCAAAAAGTTGCTCGACGTTTAACATCCATAGGGTTTGAATAAACTCCATAGTCCGCCCCTTTAATTTTGAAATGAATAAGAAGAAGAAAGCTCTCTCTCGACCGTTTCGATCTCTCTCTCTCTAGAAACGCATTTGCAGATCTCTCTCTCTAAAATCTCTCTGGACTTCTTCACTTGGATCTGCAAATGCGCACCGTTTTAATCACTTTATCGTCTCTCTCGTCTTTTGATTTCTCCTCTTTTCTGTCATTGAAGCTCAGTTTGGTAAGTCCTTGAAGCTCTTTTTCTTTGAAGTTTTAAATTTTAAGGTATCTAATTTATTTTTATCTTTGAATAAATTAAAATACTTTTCTCATAAGATTTGTGCCATTTTGATCCCTTTTTTTTTTTTTTTTTATAAATTCGAATGGTTAGTGGTCGAAAAAGATTGAAAATCTGTCTCGTCGATCATGTTTTAGGGTTACTTAATTAAGTATTAATAAATTAATTTTACTGATTGTAGAATTGAATTTCAGTTTCATTCGAGTTTGGAGGTTTTGAAGGAAGCTGAATGATTTAGAAATTCGAATTTTTTTTCACTTTGATTATGAATTGGGTTTGGGACTTAACAAGTTAATTAATTTCACTAATTGTATAATTAAATTCTTAATCTTTTTTTTTTTTTAATTTGAAACCCCACTGTACTTCAATTCAAGTCAACTGCACTGAAATACAAAGCCCTACTTGGTGATTTCAGGAAGTGAAGATTTTTATTTAGAGGTTATTCTGATCTGGGTTTCCTTTTCTTTTTGTGTTTACGTGCTAGTTCGTGAGATTGGGGGAAATTGGAACGGATTGGTAGGGGGGTTTATAATGAATTGTGGTCGAGTGGGAATTGGGCTGTGCAGCAGCTTCTTTATTTGTATATCAAACAACAATGGAAAGTAGTGACAGGTTAATTTCTGCTCCTTTGGATGGGCTTGTTAGCGACAGGATCCCGAGACCACCCAAGCTTCTTCACGGGTAATTTTTCAGAAGCCATTCTAATGTTTTGTGTGATTGAGAGACTGAACTGGCTGTTAAATATGTTGGATTCTGAATGGTGTTATGCTATTCTCTTGCAGGAGGACTAGTGGCCCTGCAAGGCGTTCCACAAAGGGGCAATGGAAAGCTGAAGAGGTAGTAATTCTTCTGTGTACTCGAAGTATCTTGGTAGAAGAGTTATTTTATGACGTGGAGATGTTTAAAAGGAATTTTTTTTGCATTTTTTTTGGTCTCATGATTAGATTAGTTTACAGGGCAACCTTTCCCATTTTGATTTTCACTGCTTTTTCACGCCTGAAATGACATCTCATGGTGATGCTTAGGTTTATTGTTTACTTGTACCCATCACGTTTAAGTTTCTTTTCATTAATTTCTGTTTTAGCTTCATTATTATAATTAACACTTCCCCAATTCTTAGCTCATATCTGGTTATATATAGTGATGAACAAGTGTTATATGTGCTTAGGATGAGATTCTGCGCAAGGCTGTTCAGCGTTTCAAAGGAAAGAACTGGAAAAAAATTGGTACAGTTGTGAACTTAATAAGTTTAATTCAGTTCTTTTCCTTGTTTCGAGTTTCTCATTTCATTATCTTTTCCTATAGAAGTTGCTAAACTTGATAACTTTAATTCTTGCTTTTATTTTGATATCAACAATTATTACTGTTAATTCACCCCTAGGGGGTGGTGTTTAAAGGGATTATACTTGCCTTTAATAGGCTGAGAATGAATACAACATTTTAAGGATAAGAAGCTGAGGATGAACATCAAACTGTCAACTTTTAGTTTTGATAATGGATCACTAGAAAACATGATTTAAAAGGACCTTGTCATCCAACTATAGTTTCTCTACAGAATTTAGTTTTGGATTTTGGAAACTATTGTAGAAAAGTTTAACTTAAACTTAAACTTACTTTTAATTTTATGCTTTTCCATTAAACGCAGTCTTTCTGCTTGGAGGTTTTACTGTTTTAGAATTCCTGAATCGACTAAGCTTCATTCTTACACTTGTCTGCATTCCTTGCATGAAATTTGCCTTTTTTTTGCCCTTTCTTGAGCCAAATCCTTAAGTGAAACACTTAAAAATCACATCCTTCTGTATAATTTTTACCTTTAGCCAAGTACTTTTGGTTTATATTTTACGATTTTTCAAACTTTTTATTCAAATATAGTGACCACCGTTCCTCATCAGTGCTTTCCTGAAGGTCTATAATGTAGATGCCTGAACCATCTTTCACAATATTCCATCAATTTTAATATAGTTGGTACAATGGTTTCCTATATCAAGATGTCTATTTGTTACCTTTTGTGCATCACAACTTCCATCCTAATACTTCCATTTCAGCAATGCTCATTTTATAGACTTGTTTTCATTCTCTTTTTAGGTCTTTGTTACAACAATATAAAACCATCTTAGCCAATTTACTTTTAGTTGGTACTGCATGCTCTTCCTTCTTTGTATATGGGATACATAGCAAATATTTTCTAATTTGAAACATTGGAATTTATGTAGCTGAGTGTTTCAAGGACAGAACTGATGTACAATGTCTACATAGGTGGCAGAAGGTCTTGAATCCTGAACTTGTTAAAGGTCCTTGGTCGAAGGAGGTATACCATATGGTTGTTTCTGTCTATGACAATTCCTGCTTTGCTTCCATTTTTTTCTTGCTAATTTGTACCTTAAAGATAAATATTCTTGATAATTTAAATGCCTGTTTCATTTGTGAAATGTAAATAGGAGGATGAAATAATAATTGAATTGGTGAACAAATATGGGCCAAAGAAGTGGTCCACAATTGCACAGCATTTACCTGGACGTATTGGAAAGCAGTGCCGGGAAAGGTAAGAGTATTCTTCTGCCCATTGCAAGAGTTGCAATTATTTTCTCTCTCATATATAATTATGTTTTATGGTTTAAATTTGTCCTTTATTTTTCTTCATTTGCACTGATGTATACATAATTTAGGTGGCATAATCATCTTAATCCTGCAATAAACAAAGAGGCGTGGACTCAGCAAGAGGAGGTGGCCTTGATTCGTGCACATCAAATTTATGGGAACAGATGGGCAGAGCTGACAAAGTTTTTGCCTGGAAGGTTTGTGCATTCCTTATTTGAAGAGACTCCCAATTTTGTATTTTAACTTTATCAGGAGGTGTTTTTGCTCTTTGCTTACTTACATGCTTGAATTAACACAAGCTTCTACGTTATCTCCTTTGAGGCTTGTCATTTCCATCTTCTTGCTTGCTGTTTAGTTCCCATCTCTACTTCTGTTATTTAAAAGTTCAACAGTAGTGTTAAAAGTGACCTTTAATGAATGTGAATTTGATTTATTTTGTGTCGTGAACAGGACAGACAATGCCATAAAAAATCACTGGAACAGTTCTGTAAAGAAGAAACTGGACTCTTATGTGGCATCAGGTCTGTTAGAACAGTTCCAATCCTCTCCTCTTGCTGGACATCAAACTCTATCCTTGCCCTCATCTTCCTCAAGGCTGCACAGTTCTGGAGATGATAATGCTCAGAGAGGTGGTTCAGAAGCAGAAGATATATCAGAATGCAGTCAAGAATCAACTATGGTTGGTTGCTCACAGTCTGCGGGTGACCAGGGTATTGCAGTTTTTCATACAAGAGAAGAATTTCAGTTTGCAGAAGAATCTGGTCCCAGAAAGGAGCAAAGCTCCAGTCCAGCATCTTGTTCAGAACAATATTACATCCCTGAAATGCCTTGTGAATTGGGTGGCTCTTCCAACTTTCTTCAGCAAAGTTTCTCCCATAACACTTTGACTTCTGCAAACAGTGATTATCAATTTGAATTACAGGAGCTACCTAACATATCCACCCTAGAACTAAGGCAGGAATCATCAGGTTTGCCAACTCATTGCATAACTGCTAATGAAAGCCATGAACTGGTGAATGATCCATTTCAAACTTCCATTGGCCTGGGTGCTCCTACTTCCATGGGAAATATCGCTGCAAGTTCTGCACAATCAGGCCAGATATTCGTATCTGATGATGAATGTTGCCGGATTCTATTCTCAGAGGCAGCAAATTGTGAAATTTTTTCCTCTGGAAATATTACAAAAGACTCAAATGTGGCTGACTTAGGAGGTGACATGGATTCATCACTTCCTCAATCACCAAACATCCAGATATCTGAAACAGAGAGAAGTACTTCACAGTCATTTTGTCCTCCAAGGTCTGCTATATTGGGAACTTCATGCCGCCAATCTTTTCTTCCCGGTTCTTCACTACATTCTGCTGATGATAACAAACCTGTGTATGGTAGGGAACCCAATCCGTTAATGGTCCAATCATTTGGAACTCTCGAACAACAGTTTATTTCAAGCATACATGATAGCTTTATCTATACCATTGATGCCATCAACTCCTCATGTGACAATGGTACCGATAACACAGAGCTGCAAGAGAAACCATATCTGAAGGAACCATCAAAGTTAGTGCCTGTGAATACTTTTCCTTCAGTCTCAGATACCATATCATCTTGTGCTGCAGATGAGAAACCAAATGTGCATGCAGAACAGGAGGCAGGAGGTCTTTGCTATGAACCTCCTCGTTTCCCAAGCTTGGACATGCCGTTTCTCAGTTGTGATCTCGTACAATCTGGCAGTGATATGCAACAAGAGTATAGTCCTCTTGGTATTCGCCAACTGATGATGTCATCCATGAACTGCATCACTCCCTTTAGGTTATGGGATTCACCATCTCGGGATGGTAGCCCTGATGCTGTTCTGAAAAGTGCTGCCAAGACTTTCACAGGCACACCATCCATTTTGAAGAAACGAAACCGGGATTTATTGTCACCCTTGTCAGACAGAAGAGTTGACAAAAAGCTTGAGATTGACATGGCATCCAATTTGAGCAAAGATTTTTCATGTTTGGATGTTATGTTTGACGAGAGTGAGACTCACAACAGATCATCTCTGCTGCCCCCATCGTCCAATCAGGAAAAGAACCATGAATCCTCAGGTGAAGATAAAGAAAATCTGGACCCTGCTCTTGAAGGCGCAGGTGAATTTTGCGGTAATACCAAGGATAATGTAAAGCAAGGGACAGGTGATAGTGATGTGAGGTCCAAGGTTCATTCCGATGCTAGTGTGAGTTATTATTATTATTTTCTGTCTGTAGTCTTCTCTCTAGTTACGTTTCTTTCTTTTCTTGTCTTTTCCTTGTTTTTGTTACTGTGTGTGGGAGGGGTTGGTTCTTTCTACTAGCATATTCCATAGTACTATATTCCTTATTCATAGTTGGTTTGATTCGGCTTGGGCATCATCTAAAATTTTGTACCATTTGATTTGTAAAGAAAAGGAAAGAAAGAAAAACAAAATTTGCTTGTCAGTATATGTGTGTTTTTCTTGTATTTTCATTACCAATTATAATTTCCCCTCGCTTCTATCTTAGTGTCTTTTTGTTTACCTCCCTCCTTTTGATAGGTGCAACAGTCTTCTGGAGTCCTATCTGAAGAAAACACCAATCATCTGTTATTTTCTCCTGATCAACTTGGTTTTAAAGCAGACAGAGCATTTGGTCCAAGTGCTCGAACTCCCAGGAATTTGTACCGTAAAATTTTGGGCACTTTATCAGAGCAAGCCAGTGGTTCAGAATCCTCATTTGGAAATCCATGCATGATCTTTAGCCCTACTAGTTGTAAGAAGAACCATGAAAATCACATAATTGAAAGCACATCCATTCAATCTATTCCTTCATCAGCACCATCAGAGAATATGCCTGATAATTCTGGGAACAATGCTGGAACTGGAAATTTTGGCATGTAAGTTTACCCGTGTTTCTTTTATGATCCTAGTCACCACGCTGTTTAGTGGTTGAGTAAAGCTGCTGCCATGTCAAATATTCCTGTCTCATTTTAATTTTATGGTTGCTGCTGGTTGTTTATGTTCGGGTTGGAACTTGGGATTTCCTGATATTTTCTAGCTTCATCTGTGATGAGATAGATATACGTGACTTCTTGTTTTGGCATTACCATGATGCTTATTAGATGCTTGGTTGATGGTGTTCATTTCTAGATTTGGTGATACTCCCTTCAAAAGGAGTATCGAATCCCCTTCGGCATGGAAGTCACCTTGGTTCATTAATTCTTTTGTGCCAGGCCCAAGGATTGATACAGAAATATCCATCGAGGTAGATAACTTCTTTTGATAAGCTAATTATCAGATATGTTTTGAGATTTTTCTTTTACTATCTGGAATTTCTTTCCAGGATATTGGGTATTTCATGAGTCCTGGGGACAGAAGCTATGATGCAATTGCACTAATGAAGCAGTTAAGTGAGCACACTGCATCTGCATATGCCGATGCCTTGGAGGTTTTGGGCAAAGACACTCCCGAGTCCATGTTAAAAGAAAGGAGGCACTCCAATGATCAAAATGGTGACCAAGAGAATCGCTCCCATTTGGCTTCAAATGTTTTGGTATGTCTGATTGCGCAGAACTTTTACAGAACGTTTTTTTATTTGTTGACATCCATATTTCTGGCCTTTGGTTTGCCCTTTTGTTTCTTTGTTTTGAGGAAAGTTCCTCAGGTATACTCATAGTTGCCAAAATCCATCCAAGCATATTCTATCACTTTCTTTTGTCTTGTGAATATTAAGATGCCAGCTAAAAAGACTATTTGGAACACTTGCAGACAGAATGCCGGACCCTTGACTTTAGTGAATGTGGAACACCTGGGAAGCTAACAGAAAATGGAAAATCTTCAAGTGCCATAAGCTTTTCAAGTCCCTCCGCTTATCTGTTGAAGGGTTGCAGATAGTAGTGGTACCTGGCCAATGCCTTCCGCTGTCACTATTTGTAGTTTATATTATACATATATGTATACTTGCTGCCATTTTTTCGTTCTTCCTATTGTTCGGTGCTGGATTCCTTTTCAATTAAATGATAGAAGATTTTCTCTGTATTCTAGCCGACTTCTGTATTTCCTTCCACATGTTTGCTATCTGTTCATATTTCAGCCGACTTTATCTGCACGCTTATCGGTGGATGGAGGGCAAGACTTGCGGTTCATTGGATGAATTCGGGCCTGGTTAGCCCTGGTGGGCTTGGTTGTGGCAACATAGGTTTGCTATCTGTTCATATTTCAGCAGACTATTTCTGCACGCTTATCGGTGGATAGAGGGCAAGACTTGCAGTTCATTGGATGAATTCGGGCCTGGTTAGCCCTGGTGGGCTTGGTTGTGGCAACATAGGTTGCCTGGGATGAGATTTTTTTTTGAGAGAGAGCAAGTGATTAAGAGGACAAAAGCATGGTGTGGAAATATTAATTAATTACATGCAGGATACATGGTAACAGACGATAATTTCCTGCTATCCTTGTATGTTTTTTTTAAATGGTTTAGGGTTTAGGAAGAGCTTTTGCATCTATATAGAGAGAAGAAAAGATAGAAGGCATTTTGAAAGCTATATTGCTGCCGTCCACTGATAGATCGGTCTGATTTTTGGATGTGTTGTTTGCCATGACGTTCTCTATAATCTGACAGGAGGGGTAATTACTATAATCTCTGTTTGAGAGTAAAGACTGGCATAACTTTTCTTGAACCTTGGGTCAATTATTGTTGCCAACTTGTTTCTTCTCCGTCCATTGTTGAATTCTCATGAAATTAGGATAAGAAGGTTCACTTAGGCATGTTCTTCCTTTTGATCGATGGAGATTGAAAACAAACACTCTGATAAAATGTCCTTCTTGAATAGTAGATCATCATTTTCTAGATTAGTTTGGTTGTATGTTGATCTTGGATAATTTAATTGTTGGATTAAGTTAATTTTTGGATATGTTGTGCATAATATGATGGTTTATAATAGATTGTCATTTTCCATATCAGTTTGGGTTGTATGCTGATACTAAATAATTTAATTGTTGGATTAAGTTGATTTTTAGATATGTTATGCATAATATGATGATTTATAGTAAATCATCATTTTCTAGTCAGTTTAGTTGTATGCTGATCTTGAGTAATTTAATCATTGGATTAAGTTGATTTTTTGATATATTATACGCAATATAATGGTTTATAGTTTCACTATTTGGTTTCATCTGAATTTAAGTTTACAGAGTGTTATGGTAGTTTGAATATAGTGTTCACAAACTTACTTTTTTACCCTTCCAACTCACTAAGACATTATTGATTACTGTTTCAACCTGGCACTATAGCATTTGGGTACTATTACTCCAATTGTGAATTTTACTGTTTATTTAGAAAGAATTTTCCCTAAATCATCCCTATGGTCCTAGTCACCATGACCACCCGTAACACCGACACTATCAACACAAAAACCACAACCAATACCATCAACAAGATTTATAAATCACCACAAAACACACACCAACACCAAAAACACCACCACCAAAACTAAAACCAACTTCTCATCCGGAACATGTGTTGAAAGGGTTAGGCCCGTTAGGGTTAGGGTTACTATCTCTAATGCTCGGTTTTTTCTAGAATACATTCCTCATCTATAGATTAGAACTTGTCTTAAGGTTTTTGAGGAGATCTTGACAAAGAGATCAAAACAATGAAGTCATTGCATGATAAGCTTTTTTCTTGGATTTAAAATGTCATATCATGTTGTTAATTCTATTATAAATAGAGTATGAAAAAACTATGGCTTTAAGAATGTGATGATAATGACTATTGATTTTATGATCTTCCTGTTCTAAAGAGAGATTGAGCTACAAATGACATTTGAAAAAGGTCACTAGATGTTTGGGGGGCAAAACCATCATTCTTCAGCAATGACACCTCTACTATGTCTTCGACAAGAATAGGATTTCGAAGATCCTGGTTTGGATTCACCTTCATTGTTTGCCATTCCTATTATGGTCTAGGAAGGAGTTGAGCTTGACTGCTAATATGGTTGGTAGGCCACTTTCATGTAATGAGCAAACTTATGGATGCACACGTCTAAAATATGTGCGAGTTTATATGGAGCTTGATATGTCACTCATTTTTATCCACTAGTTTGAGATTGAGAGCCCACTTTTGGATGGGTCGATTTTAGTTGAGGTTAAATATGAATGGAAGCCAAAATGGTGTGAAAAGTACAAGCTATTTTGACACTCTTATAAATCATTACCACACTAAAATGATGGTGGTGCTCTGTTTGTATCAACGGTTCTAGTCGTGTCTACCTTGGCAACTTTTGAGGGGAAAACAATCATGTTAACCATTTCTACTTTAGAAACCGATCGAAAGGTGGATAAATCCCAATTTCTAGTTAACTGGTTTAGTCCTAGGCTGGATGATGGTTTGGTTTTGACTGCTAATAAATCTTTAGCCTTCATCTTTGGCCTTATCAACACTAAATGATGACGGCTGTGAAGCCTAAAGATTTATTACCAGTCAAAACCAAACCAACATCTTACCTAGGACTAAATCGGTCAACTAGTTCTTGATATTTCTCCACTTTTGGACCAATTTGTGGAGTAGAAATGGTTGATATGGTTGTTTTCTCATCAAAATTTATCAAGGAAGGCGCGACTGCAACCATTAATGTAAACAAAACATCAACACCGTTTTAGTGTGGTAGTGATTTAGAGAGAAAAGACTCAACAACTGTTTTTTCATTACCGTTATCACTAATTGACTTATCAACCGAAATCTGACAAGAGTGCCTAAATAGCTTGCAATTTTCACATCATTTGGGTTTCTATTCATAGTCAACCTTAACTGAAATCGACTCATCCGATAGTGGGCTCTCAATCTCAAACTGGTGGATAAAAGGGAGGGACGCATCAAGCTCCACACAAACTTGTATATATTCTAGACATGTGCATGCGTAAGTTTTCTTATCACATGAAAGTGACTTACCAACCATACTAGCAACCAAGCTCAACCCCTTTCTGGACCATACTGGGAATGACAGACCTTGAAGGTGAATCTAAACTGGGATCTTGTCGAAGACATAATAAAGGTGTCATTGCTGAAGAATAATGCTTTGCCCCCAAACATCTAAAGACCATTTTCAAGTACCATTTGCAACTCATTCTCCATTTTAAACCGAAAGGTTATGAAATCATTAGCTGTTGTTCTCACATTCTCAAGGCTATAATTCTTCCAAATTCTATCTGCAATAGAATTAAAAACACGATACAACATTTTAAATCCAGGAAAAACCTATAATGCAATGATTATTGTTCTGGATTCTCTGTCAAGATTTCCTAAAAAATCTTGAGACGAGTTCCAATCTGTTTACGAGGATTAATTCTAGAGCAAATCGAGTGCTAAAGTTGGTAACCCTAATCCTTTCAGCTCATGTTCCAGAGGAGGAGTTGGTTTTGATTTTGGTGGTGTTGGTGTTTGTGTTTTGTGGTGGTTTAGAGGTGTTGTTGATGGTGTTGGATGTGGTTTTTATATTGATGGTGTCAGTTTTACGGGTGGCCATGGTGACCAAGACCGTGGGGTGATTTGGGGAAAACTCTTTTCAAATAAACAGTAAGATTCACTATTAGATTAAAGGTTCCCAAAATGCTACAGTACCGAGTTGAAACAATAATTAATAGTGACTCAGTGGGTTTAAATCGTAAAAAAATGAGTTTATGAACAATATATTCAGACTACCATAACTTTTTATAAATTGAGATCCAGTTGAAACCTAACGGTGAAACTATAGACCATTATATTTCTTACAATATATCCAAAAATCAGCTTAATCCAACTGTTAAATTATCTCATATCAACTTAAAACCAAACTGACCTGGAAAATGATGATCCATTGTTCAAGAAGAACGTCTTGCTCCAATCTCCATTGATCAGAAGGGAGAATACACATGGGCAAACCTCCTTATCCAAATCTCAGGTGAATCCAATGGTTAAAGGAGGAGAAACAAGCTGACGATAATGGCTGACCCGAGGTGGGCTTTTTCAAAATAATTGTGTTGGTTGCAACTATCAAACAAATACCGATAATAATAACCCCTCCGATCAGATTATAGAGAATATTGTGGTGAATAATATATCCATAAATCAGATCGATCCAACAATGTAAAGCGGCGATATGGTTTTCAAAGCGCCTTTCTTTTTTCTTTTTTCTCTAGCTTCTCTCTAAATTTTCTCCGTAGAAATAGCAAGTGATTAACAAGAAAAGCATAAAGTGGAAATATTAATTAATTACAGGCAGGATACATGGTAAAAGTCGAAAATTTCCTACTACCCTTGTATGTTTTCTGTAATGTTTTTCATGTGATTAATACATATTATATATACCCGACCTTATTAAATCACTCCCCCGACCCTTCTTTCTTTGTTTTCTCCACCTCTCTAGTCTTTGTTTTGTTATTTTCTCTCCATTATTATTCTAGAGATTAAGGTAACCTTATTTAATGTGTTTCTTATATTTTATGAAAATCTTAAAGTAATTAATTTTAGAATTAACTTCTTTATATTCTTTAAAAATAATATTACATGAAAAATTGTATATTACGCCTAAATATTTATGATTTTATTCTCCAAAAAACAACAAAGTCTGGTAAATATTTTTTCTTTTACATGCTCTACTTTGAGCTGGTAAATATTGTAATTTTTATAAATAAATTACTCTGAATTTTTGAAATACCAAATATCTTATTCTATAATTCCTAAATCATTACTGATATTTTAATATTGTTATATGATTTAATGACTTCACTATTAAAGTTAGGTGTTAGGACTAAAAAACATATAATAATTATATATATAAATCTATTTTTGGGAATTTAGATCCACCAAAATATAAAATAAAATTCTAAAATATAGGTTTCTTTTTTTTTTAGTCTTTTATTGTTGTTCTGTTCTTCTTGTTCTTGTTGTTCTTGTTGTTCTTCTTATTATTATTATTTTGAAAGGAACATTCAAATGAAATTTTGGAGTTAAAAAATAAAAAGTAATTAAGGCGCATATTATATAAGAATATTTTAGACTTTACAGTATTAATAATAAATTATAGGATAGAAATACATCACCTTTATTATACTAAGACTAAATTAATTATAATGCAACTTCTAAAGTAGTAAAATTTAAACCGATTGGAAAATAAAACTTTATTTAAATTTACCAATAAATTTGTCAAAGCATGAATGTCTAGGGTTCCTTAAAGCTCTTCCGGTCCTTTTCTTTATAGTGGAACTATTTATTAGTGATGATTTTGATCATCAAATATATTAAAAATAATATCAACATGTTCTATTAGTCGAGGAGAGTTTTATGATGGTTGTTTTAAGTTTCAACGTAACCTAAAAACACAGATCTAGGTCAAAGATGCAATATTTGTTTTCAGTTTAATTTTGTGGTTTAGATTTTTGTAAGTTTAATAAGTTGATATCTTGGTTTTTTGGTGTTGTAAAGGTGTTTGTAAGGTGTTATGTTGTTGAAATCAGTTGAAAAACATGTGTTTTGGGTAAAAATCTTATAGATATGATTTTCCAGCCACCACAATAATAACTGAAATTTGAGCTAGCAGACGACAACGTCGTTTGTCATAGCAGTCGAGGTGTCTTTTGCCTATATATATAGGGGTGGACATCCATCAATTTAAAAAAGAAAAAAATAGCAAGCCTAAGTGTGCAGGCTTGAATTTCAAGGCCTAAGTGCCTGAAATTTTGTTTTCTGGTAAATTTTTTTAAATTAGTATTTTTTTATGTCTTTTTTAAATATATTTTTTTAAAGTTTATTTCTTAATTAATACCCCTCCTATATTATTTTTTGTGCTTATTTAGTCTTTTTGAAATAACAATTATTATTATTATTTAATTATATTGGGTCTTTTTAATTTTCCATGAGCTTAATATGATTTATTTGTAATTTTTTATTATATATTTCTATAAATTAAAAATGTTTATTTTTATGATATTTTTAATATGTGTAACTTTACATGGTATTTTTTTTTCTTTTGTTTTATTCAATAAATTTTATATATCTGTCAATTTATATTACAAATCGATTTTAATAAATAAATTCATTAAATACAACTAGGTAAATGATCCGTATTACGCTATTAAATATCTTGATTTATATTTTTTTTTAATTTTTGCAATTTCATTTATTTTTATCATCAATTTTTTTTCTATTAAATTATCTTGACTCATTATCTAGGATGCATGATAGACATAATCTTGATGTATTTCATGTCAAGATCATGGATTTCACATATTAACCGAACTTCATCCAGATCAATATCTTTTTTTATTTATTTTTTATTGTTGCTGTCTTTTTTTTTATCATGTTATTAAATTAATGGAAATTTAACTCTATTATCAAAATTCTCTTTTTTATAAATATGATAATCTTTTTTATTTTATTTTCAAGTTAAAAATACTTGGTCCGGCCTGGGACGATGCGCTAGCCAATCTAGTCAATCCTAAATTTACTAATACGAGTAAGTAATAGCCGAAGGAGCAAAGCTCCAGTCCGGCATCTTGTTCAGAACAATATTACATCCCTGAAATGCCTCGTGAATTGGGTGTCTCTTCCAACTTTCTCCAGCAATTTTCTCCCAACTTCTGCAAGCAGTGATTATCAATTTGAATTACAGGAGCTATCTAACATATCCGCCCTAGAACGAAGGCAGGAATCATCAGCTTTGCCACCTCTTTGCATAACTGCTACTGAAAGCCATTAGCTGGTGAATGCTCCATTTCAAACTTCCATTGGCCCGAGTACTGCTCCTGCTTCCATTGGAAATATCGCTGCGCAATCAGACGAGGCAGGCATTCATATCTGATGATAATGTTGCAGGATTAATTCTATTTTCGCCGGCAGCAAATGGTGGGATTTTTTACACTGAAAAGTGTTTCAAAAGACTCGAATTAATGTGGTCGATTTTGGTGGGGGCGTGGAATGGATTCCTCTCTTCCTCAATCATCAAACATCCAGATACCTGAAACAGAGAGAAGCCCATCTTCAAAATCATATCGTCATCGGAGGTCCTTCGCTGCAATCGGCTGATGACGGTGCACTTTTTGATGGTAGCGAACCAGATCAGTCAGTGGTCAAATCATTTGGAAATCAACGAGCAACAGTTTATCCCTCCTGAATCCATCTTTAAGAACCTAAAAGAAATTAATTAAAATTAACGGAAGAGAAAAGAGAGAGGTGGTAGAGTTCATAGTCGTCGGATCGGTCCGGAAATTGATTTAATTTAGAAATTAATATAGAAAAGAGTTTTGAGTAATTATATTATCTTTAACGGAGGCAACCTAAATTAATATTTTTATTAAAAAAATAATTTTTTTAAAAAAAACTTTTTAGACTTTTGTATAAATTAATCAAATTAAATTAACAAGATTTTACTAAATTAATAATTTATTAAATTTAACTTAAAATCTAATTTAATATCACAGCCTGCTTGATATTATAGTATCGGTTGTTTCTGGTTTAAAAATATATTAAAATATTATTTTTTAATTTTTTAAAATTTAATTTTAACATTAATAAATTAAAATGATCTAAATTTTTTTTTTATAAAAAAACTAAGATTCTTTTCAAAAACATCTTTTCACGGTGGCTTAGACTCTATTCGTTTTTATATTTTAAAAACTCTTTTAAAAAAATTGAAAATTTTTAATTTTTTTCACTTTAATTTTTTTATATTTTTAAATTATTTTAATATGTTAATATTAAAAATAAATTTTTAAAATAAAAAAAATATTATTTTAATAATTTTTTAAATTAAAAGTATTTTAAAAAACAACCAAGAAAGGTAACCTATTACGAACGAACCAGGAGACATGATGATCGCTGGAAGAAGAGCAACAAGAAGCAATGACATCATTGAAAGAATAACGGTTAGTCTGGTGAATTTTCGTTAGCTGGAAGTTACTGCTAGTAGTTAATTAGTTAGAAAGGCTGTTGAGTTAGTTAGTAGTTAGTAGTTAATTAGTTAGAAAAGCTCTTGAGTTGGTTAGTAGTTAGCAGTTGAATAAAGGGGTTAGATCAATTGTAATTAGGAAAAAACCATTGTATATAAACAGGTGTATGAAAACGGGTTGAGGATAAGAAAATACAGAAGATTAATCTCATTTCTCTGCTCATTCTTCTCTGCTCTCTCTTGTTTCTGTTCTTTCTCAATTTCTGTTCTCTTTTCTTTCTAATCTTGTAAAGCTGAGCATATCATCACCAAGTCATCACGTGTAGAAGCAAAGGGACAACAAGTCATCACCGAAGAAGAATATAGTTGACCTTCGAGAACCCAGTCAATAAGCCGATAACGATAAGAAAAAGCAGGTGCTGGCGAGGTTCGAACATATCATCCACGTGTTAACTTTTGCACGCCGTCACAAAAATCTCAACAACGTGTAAGCACCCAGAAGAATCTTAAGGGTTGGAAATTCACCACCTAGCCACTTTCCATGTTCCCACCTCAATCAACATCAGACCACGTGGAAAACACACACGCATCCTCTCACAGAACAGTAGCCTTATATAAGCGATTACCCACAGGGTTCTCAGTATTTGGAAAACCAGCGTTGAGATGGTGAGAGAAAGAAGGGAGCGAGGAGATGATAGCGGGCGTTACAAGGGAGTGAGGATGAGAAAGTGGGGAAAATGGGTAGCAGAAATAAGGCAACCTAACAGCAGGGATAGAATATGGTTAGGTTCATATAATACTGCAGAGGAAGCAGCAAGAGCATATGATGCTGCTGTTTTGTGTTTACGAGGGCCTTCGGCGACGTTTCATTTTCCAACGAATATACCGGAAATCCCTGCCATGACAGATCAGGTATTGTCTCCCATGCAGATCAGGGAGGTTGCTTCCAGGCATGCAAGAAGGGGGAGTACTGTGGAGCCCGCAGAGAGGATTGTGGGACCTGGGTTGTGTGAAGTGTCGTCTGGGAGGAGTGGAGAGGTGTACTTGGGTGGTGGAGAGAATATGGAGGAATGCTTGGAGGGGATTTTTAGTGGGGCATACTATCAAACACCTGGTGTGTGGACAGTTTAAGCTTGTTAGTGGAGCGTTTTCTCTTCTCTCCACTATTTGTTTGTCCTGGGAATTGGGGTTGGTTCTTTCTACTTGCATAATATTCGTTAATCATAGTTGATAGGATTCTGCTTGTGCATTTTTCTAAGATTTTGTAGTCTTTGATTCGTAAACAGAAATAAAAGAAAGGAAAGAAAAATAAAATTTCCTGTATGTATTTAATTCCCCCTTGCTTCAACATCGATAGAAAACTTTTCTTGATATATATTAAGAGAATGACAGGGTATTATATTGGAATTTAAAAAGATAAATTATACAATAACGTTGTATTTTTATTGATAATACGACTGAGGAGATTATTAATGGAATAATTTCATCAATAATATTGTTAGTAATATTTAATTTATGACATAGTAATTGACATTTCTCCCTTTTTATTTTTCTTTTTTTCTTATGTAATTTTTTTTTTTTTTTTGCAATAAACATCCATCTCCTCCCCTAATCTTAACACAATTCAATATTTTACAACAAATCCGGCCATCACAACACTTAGTTTGTTAGCATCCACGTTCTGATTTAAATTTTATTAAGCATTCTCCACTTTAAGTAAGCAAATCTATCCTTTTTTTTTTATTTGAACTCAATTTTAAAATGTTGATTTTTTTTGTGCATATTTTTTTGTATCATATAAATTTATTGTATGGATTTATGATTTGTACATGTCAAGGTTCATTTTAGATTTTGTAAAATTGATGAATCTTATGTGGAATTTATGACTTAGGTGTTTTGTAATGAAATAAATAATGACTTATTTAACGAGTTCGTTTTATATTTTGTTAATTTTATTGCAAAGTTTAGATTTTTGGTAAATGTGTAGAAATTTGAATTTATGTTGATAATTGATAATGAATTATAAGTACTATTAAAATAGATTGAATAAGTTTGAGCTAAATCAATATTTTTGTAAATTATTTAGTTAACGTAGTTAATTAATATATGTTGTCATCATTATTTTATATAGGTTAGATATAAGTAATGAATGATTGATCATTGATGTATAGAGATACACCTCAAATGTTACGGATGATGAATTATTGTAAAGGAGTTCAGGGTTTTATTAATTACGCACTATCTAATTCGAGAAATATTAGTGGAGGGGGTATTAGATGTCCATACAAGAGGTGTAAAAATAAAAAGTTTTTCGATCCAGATGTTGCAACGATGCATCTTTTATAAAAAGAGTTCAACAAGAAATACCCGTGTTGGTATGTACACGGAGAACCATATGTTCCTCACATTACCATAGTAGAAAAAATGATTGGGTCAACTTCTAGTTCTAGCAACGTTCATGAAGTTGTAGATAAAACTAACAATTCTTATAGGAATATGGTTATGGATACGATGAGAATGAATTAGGATCATGTTGGTTAATGTCCAATTGTAGATGAAAAACCTAATGTAGACGCAACCATTTTTTTTTATCTTTTGAAAGATTCTGACGGATCATTATAGGATGGTTGCACAAATCACAGTAGATTATCGGTCATTGCACAAGTGTTCAACATTAAGTTAGATCACAAGTTGAATGAGACCGGTTATGACAGAATTGTCAAATGGGCGAGAAGCATTTTATCTGAAGGGAACACGCTGAAAGAGAAATTCTATGCTACAAAGTCCATGATGAAACCCCTCGGTCTAGGATACCAGAAAACTGACATGTGTCCAAACTTCTGCATGTACTATCTTAAAAATACTGAGTTGACCGAGTGCAGAACATGTGAGCATTCTCGTTATAAACCCATGACTGACAGGGAAAAGTCTATTGTTGCATATAAAAAATTTAGATACTTCTCAATTACACCAAAACTGCATAGGTTATTCATAACATTAATCACATAATGCGATGGGTGAAGTGATGATGCACCTTTCTGATGGTGAAGCCTGAAAACACTTTAATAGTGTGCATCCTCATTTTTCAGTGAAGACAAGGAACGTGTGTCTTGGATTATGTATAGACAAATTCAATCCATTCAGGTCATTTGTTGCTTCTAATTCTTGTTGGTCGTTGATACTCATGGTGTACAACTTGCCAATAGGGATGTGTATAAGACTGGAGTTCATATTTTTATCTATGGTCATACCCAGTTCTAATAGTCCAAGTCAGAATATAGATGTTTGTTTTCGACCATTGATTGATGAGTTGAAGTAGTTGTGGTCATCTAAGGTTTTGATTTATGATGTATCGAGGAAACATAATTTTCTGTTGAAGGCAACTTTGATGAGGGAATATCAATGATTTTCCAGGTTATAAAGTGGTTTTTGATTGGAGCACGCAGGAAAAATTAGCATGTTTATGCTGTATAGAAAATAAAAAGGCATTTACGCTAACAAATGGTGATAAATCATCTTTTTTTTTACTACCATCAGCGGTTCTTGCCAATGGATACAAGTTCAGAAAGAACATAGAGGACTTATTTGTTGGTAGAGTTAAAAGGGATGTTGCACCACCACTTTTTTTAGGTGAAGAATTGTATAACGTGGTGTTGAAGTTCGATGACATTGTGTTTGATTTTCAATCTAGTAAGCAGAAGTTTCTTGATTTTGGTTTGACCCACAATTAGGTAAAGCAAAGTATTTTCTAGGAGCTTTCTTATTGGAAGACCAATCTCCTTCGCCATAACCTTAATATCATGCACATAGAAAAGAACGTGTTTGAAAATATTTTCAACACGGTTATGGATGTGAAGGGGAAGACAAAGGACGACATCAAAACTAGAATGTATATAACTTTGTTTTGTCAATGTAAAGATATAGAGTTGATTTATGTTGGGTCACGGGTTACAAAGCCCAAAGCCAGCTTCGCCTTAAATAAGAATGCACAGTTATTTGTCTATCAATAGCTTAAAAGTCTGTGTTTTTTTTATGAACATGCCTCAAACATATCAAATTTAGTAAATTTAGAGGATTGCATATTGTATGCAATAAAGAGCCATGATTGTCTCGTGTTTATGCAAACACTCATTTTATTAGCTTACCAGGATTTATTGCCAAATGGGATATAAGATGCACTCACAAAAATCAATTACTTCTTTAGAGTTATATGCTCCAACAAGTTGCAGACACAACACATGGAGAGGCTTAAAGTGAATATTTTCTAGACAATATGCAAACTTGAGATGATACTCTCTTCATTATTTTTCGACACGATGAAGCATTTACCCATACATTTATCATTTGAGACAAAAGTTGGAGGCCCAATTCAATAAAGATAGATGTATCCACTCGAGAGGTTAGGGTTTACACATGCATCTTAATTAAAATTTTATTGTCTTTTTCGTATATTTCAAAACATTCATTTAATTTCATGCATTTACTTGTTCAACCTTAAGAGAAAAGTAAAAAACAAGGCATACATTGAGGCTTTGATATGCAAGACCTATATTGTTGAAGAAATCTCAACATTTATCTCGTACTATTTTGAGTCTCAGGTTAGAATAAAAATCAAGGTGTTCCAAGGCATGATGATGGTAGGGAAGTGCCTTTGAGTGGAAACTTGTCAATATTCTCTCATCCTAGGTGACCCGTACAAAAAAATGTCGTGAGAGGAAGATATTTGTCAGAAATAGAATTCAAACAAGCATATAATTATGTGTTATTTAACTGCGATGAATCAAGACCTTTTATTTAGTAAGTATACTACTTAACATGTTATTTTTGAACAATTTATCTCTTATAATATCACAAACTGATACATTATTGAATTCCTCGCAAGCAACATCATCAATATTTTACTGTCGCAAAACTCACAGCTGACTAAATCTCAAATCTTTTGATTACAAGATGAATAATTTTCCATGTGGTTTAGAACATGTATAAGTACCGTTTAATTATTCTTATCTCTCGGGAAATTTAATTTCATTACACATTCTCGTTAATTGTTCATAGTTGTACTTTATGTAACCAGATTTATTAATCGAATGGGAATGCTAGTGTTACTTTGTCTTTACTACGTCTGGGTCCTAAAAGAAAGTTGAAGTGTTACAACCAATATTTCTTAAATGGATATATATTTCATACTGAAGAAAACGAGAATGACAGAAAGACATATAACTGTGAGGTTTGTGTTAAGGGATCGATTTCTATTTAATTTTAAGTTGACTACTATGAGAAGTTGGAAGAGGTTATTGAATTGCAATATCATAGCGAGCAAACTAGAGTATTTTTAGTCAAATGCTATTGGTATGACACCACTGACACAGGAATCATAGTAGATCCCCATCATGGTTTGGTCGAAATTAATCCAAAAGCTAGACTCCACAACCAGTGGCGGAGGCAGGGGGAGGCTGGCAGGGGCCCGGGCCCCTGCAGGGAAATTTTTCCCAGACTCTCCCTTTGTAAAATATTTAAAATTTTAATCTTTTTAAAATATTTCTTTTAATTTGGCCCCCCTTACTTTTTTCTTCTTGCTCCGCCTCTATGGACCACAACGTCGATGATATCTTTGTTTTCACCAAGCAATGCCAACAAATTTATTACACATACAATCCTTCATTTAGAAATGATCATTTAAAAGCTGGTTGGTAATCCATAGTGAAAACCAAACCTAGTGGTTATGTCGAGATTGTTCATAATGGCAACGATGAATTCACTATGGGAGATGATATCTTTCAACTTGGTGAGTTTGTTGATCCATATCAAGTTGGTCCATCTAATTACTTAAAAAAATTCAAATTTTTGCATCGCCGATAATATTTTTATTGATGTTGACATTGAGAAGTTGAATGACGTTTTGAGTTCCACTAGATATACACAAGTCGATGAAGATGACAACGATAAAATCAATATATAAGATTGTGATGGAGATGAAGACGAATCAATTCACGGTCGAAGACAAACATCTATATTCCGACCTGGACTATTAGGATTTAGGACTGGGTATGACTGTGTTATTGTGCAATTTGTGCAGCTGTGAATTTAAGTATTTGCAAGATAGATAGTTAGGGAATACATACACAATTTGTTACCAGACATTGTTTTACACCGATGGAAATACCGACAAACTATACATTACATGCTGATATACCGACGGAATGTGTCCATTGGTATATTCTAGAGACTACAGGAATTGTGCCCCTTCACCCTGACATTGTTTACGGTGTTCATTACATACGAGTATACCGATGAAATGTGTCTGTCGGTATATTCCAGAGACCATGAGAACTATTCATTTCTCAATGCGGTGATAATTAATGATTTTTGGATTGTTCACTTTTTTTACCGACGAAATGAAAAGCCGTTGGTAATATTTGGAGGGGCTTTTTGAAAATTTTTGTGCAAGTTGAAAATTTCCATTTGACTTTATAGACAGAATCACCAACAAAAATATTAAAAATATGTATATTTAATTTTTCATCTATAATTCTGTTGGTAAAAAACACTTAGATACCAAGACCATTAAATCTCAATTTGACTTTAGAAATGGAATCACTAATGGAAATATTAAAAATATTAATATTTAATATCTCGTCGGTAAAAAATAAAATCAAAAACCTAAATCATGACAGATCGAGGCTTTATCTTCTTCTCTCACACACCAGTTTCTCTTTCTTTCTCTTCTATTCTCCCTCTCCTTCTCACCCAAGATCAAACATTCTCTTCTTTTCTCATCCTAAGGTATATTGTCTTTCTTAACTTTTCTTCTTATTTTTTTTTATTTTCTTTTTAATTAAAAGTTGAAATAAAACACGCCATTAAGGTAATGATTTTCATTAATTTTTCTTCTTTTTTGTGTTTTTTTTTGCATTATTTATGTTTTTTTGTCATTATTTTTTCTCAATTTTGTGTTCTTAATAATTTTATGAATTAATAAATGACATGAATTTTAGTTTTCTTGAAATAATTTTTGCATTATTTTGTTGAATTTTAGTTTTTTTTTTAATTTTGTTTTTCAATTTCAATTTAATGTTTAGGAATAATTTTAATTATTATTTTGTATTTATTCCATTTAGAATAATTTTTTGGAAATTTAGGATTAAAAATATTATCACTTAGAAATAATTATGTTGAATTTTAGTTGCTATTATAATAATTTTTCCATTATTCTTTTGAATTTTGAGTTGTTTGTTTTTCAATTTTGTTTTTTCAATTTCAATTAAATGTGTAGGATTAATTTTAATTATTATTTTTCATTTTCATAAATTTAGAATATTTTTTTGTAAATTTATGATTAAGAATATTATCATGTAGAAAATGAATTTCAACAAAATTAAATTATGCTAAATTGTTAGAAGAAATTGAATAAAATCATCTGGTTTGTGGCATATGTGTTGTGTATTTGTAGACTTCAAAATCTTGTGTAGCCTCCCGTATAAGGGAGATGCTGCCAAATGTTTTTAGAAAATAGGAATCATTTAATTTGTTTTATCGATTAATTTATGTAGATGACTAGTGAAAAATCTATTGCCCGTTGCGAGGATAGGATTGCTGCAAGTTCTTTTAGTAGTGATGTTGACGACCATGAGTCGTTAGGTGCTGACCGAGAATAGACATATGAGGCTTAGATATTGACTCATGACGCGGGTTTGTCGAGTGCGATGATGCAACGTTGAGGGGGTCCCTTTACAGTAGGATCCATTTACCTGCAAGTACGAGTGCGATGATGCGGGCTCTTCAACCTTTCAATGTAATTTGTTTTGCTTTCACAACGACATGTTCAATAATTTTTTAAAACATAATATCATTTAACGAATGCAATTTCAGGTTTACAAACATTGAGGCTGCTAGAACAATAACATCGGCCTTTAAATCATCAATAAAAATCTTATCATTTCAACAGAGCCAGGTTTTCAAATATCCTAAATGGAAACTGCAGGTCGATGCATGGATTTCACTGTTTAATGTTAGTATTAACTGAAATATTTTTTTATGTTAATTTATGTTAATTTGGACTGTTTATTTAAATTACTGAAATTTTCCTTTCATAATTTTTTACTTAAATGGAAAAATTGAATTGGAGAGAGCTTATGATAATGCTGCGAGGAGGGTTTGGGAGAATCATGCTGCAATTAGTTAAGATCGAACTTAGGATAGTTTTTTTTATTCCAAATATTAAAATTTTATTTTTCATTTGCTAACAAATAATTAATTTATACCATATAGGTTGCGTGATTTTTTGTACGAGGCACAAAAGAAAGCAAAAAAATATGTGAAAGAAAGAGAGGTTCCAGGCTAGAATGACGTGGCGGTTTGGATTTCAGATTGTCGTACGTCTCAGAGGCTGTATGGGTAGAATACATTTAGCACATGACATCCACATGTTTCACTTGATGGTCACAGTCTGGTACGGATAACCAGAATTGGCGTGCTCCGTTCTGTTCATTTCGCATACGAAGCTGATGGTAGTATTTTTTTATTACATCCATTTTTTATTAGTTTTTTTTTATAAATATATTTAAATGACAACATTTTTTTATTATAGGTTGCGGTTCTTGAACACGAGTCAAGCCCATTGGAGCTTTTTGTTGAAACACATGTGTGGAGCGATAACCACCAAAAATGGGTGCAATAGTTCATTGATAGCCGAGATCAGTACTTTGTGGTATGTTGGTTTTCAATCACTTTTTTTTATGTTACTATTTCCTTGAATTTGATGAATTTATTTTTTGTTTTCAAGATACATATAACAACCGGTTGAAGGAGAAATACATGGACAATCCTTCAACCCTTCTGGATATCGATCTAGATTTGTGGTTGAAGACATGATTGTCTTGTGGGCCCGATACAAATCAGGTGTACAGACTCTCTAACTCTACAACCAAGAACTTGCGGATGACTCGTAGTGCTTCGACGGTTGGATGCCCGCAATTGATTCCGAGTGTTCAAACTTTAGAGTTCACGGGGATGTTAGACCAACAGATATAGGATTAGACAACTCATCTTAATGATAAATATGAACGATTCATTGCTAATTATGAAGAACTCCGCCGGTTGGTAATGGAGATGAGATCACAAATGGATGGTTTATGTGCACCCTCTAATTGGCCCCACGATCCCAACAACGACCAACCTCCTCCTCCTCCTCCAGCATCGCCTTTATTTTAGATTTATTGTATTGGAACATATGAATGTTTAAATATATAATAAATATTTGATTTTTACACTAATTTATTTTAAATTTATAAAATAAATTTATTTTAATTATTTTTCTACTTTTGTTCAATATATTTTTTAAAATATATTTTTTAAAAATATTACCGACGGCGCAACTCCATTAGTATATTACAGAGAGTTGGAAAAGAATTACTGCAAATATCACTACTACTGTTAACGTACCGATAGAATTACAGATGATATTCTGTCGGTAATATGCTATATTTATCAATAGAATAAAGCGGGTAAATGTTTTTCAGGCGTGCTTTATCTATCTGTAAATCCATCAATATATTCATTACTGACGAATTTAATGATAGTGTATAAATTACTGATGAGAGTTTTTTCAACGGACTGTTTTTGTCCATGAGTCTAATAGTAACATACGTACGGACAGACTGCTAGTGTAAATACCAATAGAAACTTTCATTGATAAAATTGTTAAATCTAGTATTGTGCTACAAATCTTCTGGATTCCTGGTTGAATAAGAACACACCAATTATCCGTTATTTTCTCATGAGCAACTTGGTTTTTATTGCAGACAGAACTTGAATTTCCCAGGGACTTGTGAGGTACAATCTTGTGCACTTTATCAGCGCAAGCCAGTGCTTCATAATCCTCGTCTGGAAATCCATGCATACTCGTCAGTCCAGCTCTTTGTAAGATGAATAATGGCAGTCACGTAGTAGAAGGTACATATTTTAATATTGTTACTAGATATGTGCAAGCACTGCACAGTCTGCACCACAGGCTGGCCAAACATTTTCCAATGCTAAAAAAAAAATATTTAGATGATGATAATACGAGAGAATTCAGATTAAATTAAATAAAAATACAACTTGAGATATGAAAATGAAAAAACCTGTAAAAAAAATAATAAAATTATAAAATTTAAGTTTTAATAACTTAATATTAAAGATGAAAAAAAAAACATAAAAAATAGAACGTCAAAGAAAAAACTTGAGTAAGCTTGGGATAACTTGGCGAATCAACAACTTGCGATATGAGATTGAAATAAAAAAATATATTAAAAGGATGACCTAGAAAAAACCAAAGCTCAATAAATAAAAACATAAAAAAAAAACCGTGAGCCAACCCAAGTTAACTTTACCAACCTATTTTTAGAATAATCAAATAAAAAGAAAAGTTAAAAAATAACAAAGATCAAAGGATAATAATTTATTGTAAAATAATAAAAAAATAAAAAATAATCACAAAAAAATAAATAAATAATTTAAATTAACCTGAGTTAACTTAACTATCCCGCCACACACAACATGATATCAGGATTTAAAAAAGCCCACCATGAAAAAACCTAAGCTAAATAAAATAAAATATTATAAACAAAATTACAAGTTGACCCAGAGAACATAATTTGGAACTCAATTTTAAGAATGATTCAAAAATATATTTTTAATCAATCAAATCACTAAAAATCCACCGGAATCAAATAAATTTAACCAAGTAATTTTCTTGTCCAATTTAACTACAAAGCTTGCCCGAATTAGGCTCCTGATCCGGGTTTCTATAATCAATATACCAAACTAGGTTTAACAACTATAATAGCAGATATCATGTTATCCTTGATGCCAGACCCTACTTTCACCATTAGGAGGATAACACAGACCTCAAATAGTGTTGTACTTCGCTGTTTTGCGGATGAAAATTACTTTAGCCATGACTAGACATTTACAAAGCAGCTTTGACATTAAAAAGCAACAATATAGATATATTTTACATGGTGAAATTAGCCCATTAAATTAACATAAATAGCAGGCAAAGACACCAGCCACAAATAAAATTATTTCGATTGTTTCATATAATTACACATCATGTATTAATTTATTTTTCTAAATTGATGATCTTGAGAAAGAATCGGTTTGTGGCATCCTGATATTGTTTGATTCTGTTAACAAATGAAATGAAGTTGAAGGATATGGAGAGAGGACAACATGCATGTCTTTGTCAGCATTCTTAAGCAGAGTTTGTGCTGGCACCACCTGCATAACGTGAAGATGCCAAAGCAGTTTGCAGATTTGCTACATAAACTGGAATTGAAGGGTTCCGAGATCATTGAAAATTCACGAGGGTTATGACAAAAGATGTCAGATGCCTTTTTTGGATCAATGATGGAAATCTCGTCCATTACACTAGAAGAAGTGACCACAGTTTTTGTTGATCCAGACAATTGTAAGTTGAGCCCCAATGCATTAATAGAAACTTAGAGATTCACTTTACTATTCCAAAAATTCACGACCTGAAATTACATTTCCCAGAAAGTAAGAAGTTGGCTGAAAAAACTCAAACAGAAACTCTTACTACTCGATTTTACGTGTTTGAGTTTGTTGTCAACCAGCAGCAGCGTGTTATGCTGTGAGGACCACAAAAGTTGACTCAATGGATTATGCCATATTTGTTAAATTCGAAAGGGATTCAAACTTGCAGCATTGACCTAAAAAAAGGATAAAAACTTATAATTGGTGTTTAGGACATGATCACTGCAAGCTATGCTGGTATTAGCGTACCTTTATTTTCAGGTAAGTTTCACCATTAGAATTTTGCCAAGTAATTGCAGATGCAACAAGTGTAGAGAAATTTGTCTGTAGCTTAGCATCAAAAAGAGTTGCTCCACTCAACTCTATGAAGAACTTTGGCACCCAGTAGTTCGGAGTTCCATCGTGCTTTGACGAGTTGAAGGCAATTGCATCTAGAGCCCACCTTCATAGAATAGTTCCATTCAATGTCAGAGTACCCAGAAAAGAAAATGTTATTCCTTGACGTGCATGCTTGAATTAATTTTTGCAGAATTGAATGAGATTGGTACCTCCTATCATTGTAATTCACCAAAAGTGGTGCATAGCTTGCCATCTCCACAATATCGCTGCAATGGAGAAATAAAGCCCTCCTCGAATTTTCATGATGAGTATGAAAACACAAAAGGATACTTCAGCCATGACAAACCTGTTCTTTTCCAGCTCAGTGAGGAATCCAGCTTCAGTGAGTGCAGCTAAAAGACTTCCTGTGCACGCATCGTTTCCACTCACACATCCTCACTCACAAAAGCCTGAAAAATAGAAAATTCCATGACTAATCACATATTTTAGTCAGTAGTTGTCAAAAAGCATATCACACACCTCAGGACCAGTGCAAGATGTGCGATCAAACTGATGAGTCATAGAAAACAGGTTGCTGGATGATGTATAAATCTAGTTTAAAGAATAAAAGAGGATTACAATTGTGTTTTCTGCCCAATAAAAATATGCACAAGTACAATACTGCTAAACAGAAAGAAAACAAAGCTATTGTGACAGGATGTTTACATGAAAATCATAGGAATCAGCTGGGTGATCCAAAGAATAAGACTCATTACAGTTTGTGATTATTTTGATGTCAGGATAGGCACTTTTTATGGCATTGTAGAACTTGAGATAATTTCCAGGTAGAAAAAAAGCACATGAATTTGAGTTCTGAAATTGGTCTATCTTCCAGAATCTGGAGTGAAGAGTGACATTTGCAGACCTTAGACACTTTTTGTGAATAAAATCTTTGTCAAATATAACTTAATATAGAATCGAGATCAGGAGACCATATCATAGCAACTAATCTTTGAAATCTCAATAATGGATCATTTGACTAACACATCCAAGTTCCAAACTTGTAAAACCTAACTACCACAAGGACTCTTGGAAGATAAATGCAAATATGAGTAATGCTACATGAAAAAATGTCATATCACCTCAATAACATAGCATCTAAATAGAGGGTGAATACTTCAAATTAGAAGTACATGCTACTTTCCAAGGACTCAAAACTGATTCTTTCATCTAATGCAATAAACAGATTTGCATAGGCAAGTCGGAGTTTGTCATATCACCTCAATAACATAGCATCTAAATAGAGGGTGAATACTTCAAATTAGAAGTACATGCTGCTTTCCAAGGACTCAAAACTGATTCTTTCATCTAATGCAATAAACAGATTTGCATAGGCAAGTCAGAGTTTGTGTTCCATACATGACTAATTTTGCATATTCTTCTCTCATTTCTCCTTTTCCACCAGATGGGTCTTATCCTGCCTGCAGTAAAAGTAAAATGTTGTCAACATACCAGTCCCAAAATAGTAACAACTACATGAAACAAAAGCAAATGAATATTGTTAAAATTGCGCCAGGAACAAACTGAGAAAAGGCAGGTAATATTTGCACCATCAACTAGCAGCACTGGGTACGGAAAATTTACATCACCTTTTCACCTTGACAACATTCAGATTCGCCAAGCAACTTTTTCAAACCAAGATTGCCATGACATCATTAGACAACAAATCTCCCATCAAGGTTCTGGTGTGGGCATCTGCAGAGAATCCTCTATCAAACATTTCCTGCAAAAGTTGTTTTGCCCCTGATGCATCGTTGTTCCGGAGAAATCCTCGGACAATAACATTGTAGCACCAACCATCTGGTGGGCAGCCATCCCTTTCCATTTGTCTGAGAGCTGTGCATGCTTCATCTAGCAATCCTTCTCTGCAAAGTCCACTGATTATTGTAGTCCAAACCTGAACATTAGGCAGCAATCCTTTGACGTAGAGTTCCGAAAACAGCTCCCTTGCTTCTTCAAGCTTCCCAGATTTGCACATGGCATCAATTAAGATATTATAGATCACCAAATTAGGCTTCAAGTAACTATTTTGCATTTCTCGAAATAGTTCCAATGCCTCATCAATGTAACCTTGTTTGCTTAAGCCATCAAGCAAAATTGAGTAAGTTATTAGATCTGGGGAGCAGCCCTGGGCATGCATATCCTTGAAAAGATATTTTGCTTCCAAAATTCTCCCTACTTGACACAAGCCACTTATAAGAGTGTTGTAACTAGCAGTATTTGGAATTAAGCCTCGAAAACTTATTTCATCAAAAAGTTGTTTTGCCTCATCAATCCTCTGGGCCTTACAACATCCATTGATTAAGACGTTGTAACTAAAAGCATCAGGTATGCAGCCCTTGGTTATCATCGCATCAAATACCTTTCTAGCTTCAGAAACTCTGTTTTGCAGAAGATATCCATTCATCAACGAACTATAAGTCACGGTATTAGGCTCCACACCCTTTTCAATCATTGTCTTGACTATTCCCTGAGCCTCTGAAATCTTGCCTTTTTTACAAAGTGTATCGACCAAAATGTTGAAGGTAATGACATCTGGCATGATGTTCAAACTCATCATTTCATTGACAAAAGCTGGAGCCTCTTCCTGATGGTCTGAGTTGCATAGGCCATGCATTAAGGAATTGTAAATGACAACATTTGGTTGAATCCCTTTACCCTTCATCGCAGAGAAGATATCGAAAGCCTCTTTCACTAGTCTATCCTTGCAAAGGCTATCAATAATCGTTATGTATGTCACAACATCTGGTTGGCAACCTTCATTGTCCATTTTCTTTAGCAGTTCAACAGCGACAGGGGTCTTTCCAATCTTACACAAACCTTTTATAACCGTCGTATAAGTATGTAGATTAGGTCGATATCCTCTTTCCACCATCTCATCAAAAAATTCCACAGCACGAGCAAATTTCCCCTCGATACAAAGGCCATTAATTAAAGTAGAAAAAACCACAACATTAGGTTCAAAACCAAGCTTAATGATCTTCCCAAAGACAGAGAACCCAAAATCGACACGTTGCAAGCGACAGTAGCAATTAATCAATATGCTAAAATGACATACGTTACGTTCGATCAGCAGCAATTCAATTTGTTTGGAAAAAGAAAGCACAGCCCCATATTGTTTGATTCTGACAAGAGCTGATAAAAAATCATTAAAATCGACAATACGAGGCAGGGGATGCATATGAACCATGTCATTGAAGCGACACAAGGCATCTTCAATATTAGTAAAAGAACACCCCTTTTGGCACTTTTGCCTACCACCACCACTGGAAGTATGAAGAAAGAAAGCCATACCCATTTCAGTTTGGCTTCTCTGAGAAGCAAGTCCAAAAAGGATTGAAGCCGAAGAAGAAGAAGAAATAGCCATTAAAACCCTTTGCCGCTTCATTGCCATCGCCATCATCTTCACCACTTGAAGTAGGGAGACTGAGGTGAACGGCTAAAACAGAGAAGAGAAGAAGGAAGGGGAGAAAGGGCTTAACCTAGGCTGAAACGGCAACGTTTCGCCTCAAATCTTTTCCTTCTTTTTTATCAAAACTGTATTTTGTTGGCCTTTGTTTGTGTCCTAAAATAGAACAAATGTGCTTAGTTCGAGAAAGAAAATAAGTTTAAAGTTTCGAAGTGAAGTCCTCTCAGGAGGTCACAGTACCATAAGAATTTTTTATCCTTCCTGCAGTATTATTATATATATTATTTGTTTTAAAAGTTTTTAAAAATTTTAATATGGTGATATTAAAATAAATTTTAAAAAATAAAAAATATATTATTTTAAAAAATATTATCAAAATCCTGCTTGATCGACCTCCCCCCAGCAAAATGGCTTCTTATCATTAGGCGCAGCGTCGTCTGCAACAAGATAGGCTATTGCTGGTATGACTAGAGGAAAGCAACAGACGACCAAGGTAGCAACGCGGATCATTCCAGTGCAAAAGAACAGCAGCCATAATTCAGAAACTGCAAGTCTCTCTATTAACCTGCAGTTCACTCACAGGGGATACAAATTGAGCTTCTTTAGTTTGTAGTGACGCTTTCTTCATTGCAGTTCAAGAATGTTTTTTAAATATTTTGAAACTTTTTAATTTTAAATTAATTTTCTCCTAGATTGCTTTTTATTTCCAATTAAAAACACTTTGAAAAACAATTTATTTTGCCACACTGCCTAATAGAGCTGAAATGATGTTGATAGAGCATCCATTTCCACATAGTATTTTACCTATGTTCAATTTCATTTATGAGTGTATTTATCTTATGTTATTATAAATACTCTTAATTCATGTCACATTTCATTTATTCATTATAATTATATGTCTTCTCGGCTTTCCCAAGCTTTTATTTTATTTTGACCAACTAATTTTGTTAATTCATCATATTATCCATTATATCATTATTGATTCATCAATATCAATTTCAATCCAAATATCTATGATGTTTATTATGACTTATCCATATAATTTAAAGAAAAAAAACTCGGTATGCTTTTGGTTCGTTTCTAATTTACACATGCTTTTCTTTCATTCTTCTATACCTTACACCCAATTTATCTCTTTCAATTATATCTTTCATTTAGAATATTTTTTACACTCATTTATTTTAATATTTCTTTTCAACTTAATATTTCTCGTGTTTATTTTTGGCAAGTACTATTATTTTTCCAACTCAAATATTTCTCATGTCTATTTATATCAAGTTACAATATCTTTTCATCTTGGTAATTTTCTTATGCCTATTATGACATATTTAAATATTACATAATAAATTCTCCTATTACATATAATTCAGATATCACAAGTTACGTTTTGTTTTATCATTACAACCCATTCAAGTATCACATATTTGAATTTTACCATTACAATCCATTCAATTTTTCATATTATAATTTGCACCATTGCGTTCCATTTAAATTCCCACATTTTTTCTCTCTTCCTATAGGCATGGTTTGCATAATATTATTTTGTCCCGTGAGCATA
>Ga0307518_10000030_pt1 | contig 96366 bp, 84 predicted proteins | sample 25_EM_MG_FD_203889 | JGI IMG/M metagenome (GOLD analysis project Ga0307518, IMG submission 203889) | Populus trichocarpa ectomycorrhiza microbial communities from riparian zone in the Pacific Northwest, United States - 25_EM | ecosystem: Host-associated > Plants > Roots > Unclassified | place...
GGGGGACCTTCAAAGGCGTGGAACATCACCGTGATACGTCCGTTCTCGCGAATGTGTGAGATAGTCTCGACACCTACGTGCCAAACATGACGATCAAAAAAATGTAGAGCGGACAGTCAAGTATACCGCTGCCTGATAGATCCTGGTAATATACCCGCTTCGAATTTACGATGTGGAAACAATCTTCTCCCCCTTTCGGTGACAGGTTGACGTGCCCTTGAGCACTCAGGGGAGCCGTGGCAACCCAAAACATCCGCTGCTTCTTGATCCACTCGAAGAGAGACTCGGGAATCTCGTCGTAGAAGACGGCCATGGTGAGAAACAAGGTCCAGGACGCCAGGCAGACGTGAGGCCTTGAGGCCTCATGCACGAGTACATAATTTAATGTCGGCCACAATCCAAGAGAGCGGATACATCCATCTACAGAACTGCTCAAAGGGAATGAACATGATGGTATGGCACTGCGCCTCCGTTTGGAAGTGACATGCCGTAAGACACCTTTGCGCTCGCTTAGACGCTCGTGAGCCAATGGGGGATTCTGTCAAGTGCAAGACAGCCGTTCACGCTTGTTTTCTTGTGCTGACAGTAGAGTCTGGCCAAGGAAACAAGAACTGTATACAAGGATGTAAATGAACAGAGCAAGAGACGACATAGAAACTATACAATGTTGGGACCATACGTGGATCTAAGGAGCACAAGTGCACAGAGAGAGCTTTCTAATTCATACACCTCGTCTAGAAACAAAGTTCTGAAGAATGCTGAGCTACTTATCTAGCATTATGTAGGGTACTCACTTCCAAATCCTGTGAGGTAGCTACGGCAAGAACAAATTTCCGGTCGTAATCTGTGACTTGTTCTTTGCCTCAGTGGACACTGAAATATGGAGGCCACAGAATACACACCTAATGCGAATTCGTTATGGCGGAGAAACTCTGTTAGATCCGCCAGGGGTGTATCGGATGTGATAAGGGTGTAAGGTTCGCTTGCTCTGCGGTGGAATTTGGTCATATACTTCACGACAGAATCATCCTGACAGGGGCAAGAATTAATTGTCAACTACGTACAGAAAACAAGGACGGATGGTGTGGTCCTCGATGCATAACGAAGCGACGTACTGGATTTGCTATCCCTGCTTCCCACTTCTCCTTTAGAGCAGCCACGTCAACATAACCAAGAAGACGTCGATTGCTGTTGAGCACGCTGCAGGTATTCCATATGTCATTGGTACTAATTCAAGGTGACTAGATGGTAAAGCGAGTTACGGGATATAAGAGAAGTCACGGTCATATGCAAGCTCAATCGCGCGAGAGATGGATTCATTCGATGGAAGTGAGAAGGCGGGCGGCAACTGTAGGTCCTGTACAACGATATGTTGAGTTTCCCGTCAACTCGCTGAAAGCCGACTGGCACCTCTACAACAGCACCCCTGTACTTGTCCATTGGTGAATGCGATAGCATCGTGGGAGCCAGGGCTGGATTCCGAGAAGCAAGGAGAGTGACTGCCATATAGACACTTGACCGTAGGTTGGTTGTATTGGACGATGGGTATGAAATGAGCCGAGGATGCTGTCGTCCGTGACGCGTGTCATGTGACCTCCCGTGTCATCAAGTCGACAGTCACAATGAGCCAAGACACGTCCGCGTCAGAACCCCTTCCTATACGACGACTGCACGAATCATTAATCAATCGCATAGCTGCCGGGGAGGTATTCACATGGTATTGATTACCATACTTTCGACTCACAAGTACAGATCATCCACAGGCCGGCATCTGCATTAAAGGAGTTGCTAGAGAACAGTCTGGATGCCCGAGCAACCTCAATAAGAGTCACCGTTAAAGATGGTGGCATGAAGTTGCTTCAAATCCAAGATAATGGCTCTGGTATCCGTGTAGGTCTCTTCCAACCTTCATTTCGACATGTCGATAGCTCCTTCGTAGAAAGCTGACCTTCCCATACTCGCCGAGCGATTTACTACATCAAAGATATCCTCTTTCTCTGACCTGTCTCGGATTACCACTTATGGCTTTCGTGGCGAAGCTTTGGCCTCCATGTCTCATGTTGCCCACTTGTCAGTAGTAACCAAGACAAAATCCGACACCTGCGCTTGGAAGTATGTGTCTTTTGAGATATTGCGTGTCTTTCCTCAGCCTTTCTCTTAAGGGCATGCTATTCGGATGGCCTCTTGGTTCCTCCGAAACCAGGTCTAACATCAGACCCTAAACCTTGCGCAGGAAGCGACGGCACCATCATCACTGTATGTCGTAGTCTCGATTCTCGCGATGTTGTTCCCACAGTTACAGATCGAGGACATGTTCTACAATACCCCAACCCGTCTATCTTCGTTGCGTAGTCCTTCAGAGGAGTACGCGAGAATTCTTGACGTCATAACGAAGTATGCTGTACATAATCCAAAAATATCTTTCCTTTGCAAGAAGGTACAACCCCAGAGCATACTGAATATATTTTAATGTTGACCATTCCCATAGGCTGGCTCACGCAGTCCAGAAATATCGACTTCACCTGTTTCAGATGTGTCTCAAGGGATCCGGCTGCTATATGGTCATTCGACTGCGAAGGAACTACTGCATGTTGAAATTACTTCTGGGAACGCTAACGATCACATTGATGATCCCGAGAGGTGGTCTGCAGAAGCTTATTGTACCAATGCAAATTTCCAAGGGAAGAAGACGATATTGATCTTATTTATTAATCGTTAGTGCACAGGCTGTTTGATTTCCGCAGGCTGAGATATCCCAATGGTTCTTCTGCAGATCGTCTTGTGGAGTCATCAGCTATCAAAAGGGCGATAGAGAGCGTGTACAGTGGTGTCCTACCCAAGGGTGCATTCCCCTTTGTGTACCTGAGGTCATAGGTCTCCGTCCTTTCGTGGTTCCCCGCTTACTTTCGGACAGTATTGAAATCGATCCTCGGTCTGTTGACGTCAACGTACACCCCACTAAACGAGAGGTTTTGTTTTTGAACGAGGAGGCCATTATAGAGCAGATATCGGATGCAATTCAGCAAAATGTAGTCGGCCAAAGCCAATCGAGGGTATTTGAATACCAAGTATGTCCTCAACATCTGCTTTTCAAGTTTGTTTCCATAACTCTTTAGACTTTACTTCCCGGAGTGTCTGCAAACTCGGCGTCGCGGAAAGGCAAGAAAAGAGAAAGGGAAACTGAAGAGGACGAGATCGGGATCGAGATTGAAGAGCCTCCCGCAAGTGCAACTCTGGGTAAGACCTAGTGGTCACCCTGGGAGTCAAGGGCTCATCCCCTTTCATTACAAAAAGTCCGTTCACAGCACAAAGTACGGACGTCTCTGCAAGACCGCACTCTCGAGTCCATGCTTCCTGTAAGCAATCCGTCACGTTCGGATGGCGATGACCTGTCCAGTAAAGCTGCACGACTCGGAGACATCAAAGAGTCTCACTGCGAGTTGACGTCAATCACGGAACTCAGACAATCCATTGTCAAGAACATCCATCACGGTTTGTACTGTTGCAAAATTCGAATGAGTTGCTCAATGCCTGGCTTTCTTAGATCTAACAGACATTATCAGAAAGCATACATTTGTCGGAATCGTGGATAACACTCGTTGCCTGTCTTTAATCCAACATTTAACCAAATTGTACCTCGTCAATCACGCTGCCTTGGCGTGCGTATCTCTATCGCATTGTTCCTCCTAATGTCAAACCAATACTGAAACTACAGGGAAGAGATGTTTTATCAGCTAGCGCTCATGCAATTTTGTGATTATAGGCGGTTGCGGCTCGATCCTCCTCCATCTTTGCGTACACTCCTCAAGCTGGCAGTAGATGCGGAAAGTGGTACAGAGCGAAGTGGACTGACCAAGGACGAAATAGTGGACGTAAGTAAAATTGTATAGAAAGTTGTTCATGTTACCAACTTCTCCAGCGCATTTCCAAAACTCTCGTCGACCGGCGAGAGATGCTCAAGGAATATTTTTCACTAGACATTTCCGACTCTGGTGATGTTCTGACTCTCCCCCACCTGCTGAAAGAGTATACGCCAGATGTCAACAAGTTGCCAACGTTTCTTATGCGACTGGGACCACAGGTTGGTTCGCACCACTCGGAGTGCTATCATTACTTATCATATGTATGTGACAGGTAGATTGGAAGTCGGAGACGGAGTGCTTCGAATCTTTCATGCGTGAACTGGCATATTTCTACTCACCCGCCCCCTTGCCCGACTGCGGCAGTACATCGCAGAAGTCAGTGATCTGGCAGACGGAGCACGTCCTGTTCCAGGCATTACGAAAGTTCCTCGTTGCACCGAAGTCCTTGCTGGACAACGATATCATCCAAGTCGCCAACCTCCCCGACCTATACCGCGTCTTCGAGAGGTGTTAGGACATATTTACAGCTCCCTCAGTATTCCAATGGATACACAGTCATAGGCAGTATCAGGACGCATACGCTACACGTACATTGATCCATGCAACACAAGCAGCGGTACAAATTATTCAAAGCCGTTGGCGGGTGGAGGAGCACGATGATAAGTAAGTGAATCATACACAAATGCATCTAGTTCAGAATCCGAACCGCTGTCATCATCGGAGTTCTCGGAGAAGTAGCGTGGGTTGCCTATCTCGAACGCATCTCCAAACGGAGTGTGAGGGGCATCATCCGAATCATCAGTTGAACGTGCAATTATAGACGCAACCCTTTCCTCGAGTTGCTGGCTGGGAAGAACTCGTGGACTACCACTTCTAAAGAATTCACTGAGTTCGTGTAGATCTTGAACAAGAACGCTCAAGTCTTCATCCAGAGCATCCGCAAATGAGACAATCTCCCCCCGTGATTCCAGCTGGATCAGAGATGGTCGCCAAGCCCCAATGCATGTTTGAGCGACTGCATAAATGTTATGTCGGTATGCCGTACGTCTGGTATCGGCATCCGCAATGGACCATCCAGATTCTTCCGGAACACCAAAGATCTCGCCATCTGCGAAAGGATGATCGAGCGACATATGCATACTCATTCGGAGAATCTGCTTCGCATTCGGGCCTCCATTTATTTTTGTGGGTTCTTCAAGGACATCCAGTGCCTGCGGAGCCATATCTCCTTCTACAAGTCGCAATAGTGGCATGAGGTGTTCGGCGTTGAGGTAATGGAGTGCGTTCCGAGGGTCTCGTTGTTGGAAAAACACCTTCAGTACTTGCATGGTGTGAATTCGAATCCAGTTTTCCTTGTTAAGGACTAAGCCAAGAAGTAGTGTCGCAATATCAGACCAGTATGACGCGTAATGTTCGCGAAGGCAGGTAACAGACTGCCGGAGAAAGTCATCCTTGGTTCGGAAACGATTCTTGACGAAAGACGTCATGACACGCGAAATGGAATCACGGCCTTCCTCCTCAGCCAGCTTGCCTATAGAGACACAAAATTCGTCGAGTGCCAAATCACGAGTATCATTTGGCATGGACCGCAAACACCATGGCAGGGATAGCGCGAAGAGTTCGCACACGCGACGCTCAGATGGCTCCACCAGTCGTGGATCAGATATTCGAGCCAGCTGCTGTAGAATGGCAAGGGTGTTAGGCATGGTGACTGCTGAGCGCATTCCACCCAATAAGAACGCTTGTAAACTGCGCAAATCGTCCCAAGATTCCGGTCGTTGCAGGAGTAGAGAGCCCGCTACATCCTGGTCATTGAGATCAACCCGAGTGAGAACTGCTCTCAAGAACTCAACAGCTTCCACGAATTCTCTCTGCACTACAGTCATGAGACACGCTGAAGCGCTCCAGAAGATTTTGGGAAGGAGGCCAGGCTCAAAGTTCCCTGCAACAACCGCAGCAGTCATCGTTGATATGATCTCTGCATTAAAGGTGTGCAGTTCGTTGTCTTGATCCCCTGCCATAGTGGTGAAACGAACCAAGATATGGCCAAGCACTACTTGTGTCAACGGGAGCTTCAAAGAGCGGTAGACTTGAAGGCTGCGCATTGCGATGCTACGAATAACGCAGTGGTCCAAGTATTCGATGGCAATTCTGCCCATGCTTGATGGCAGCTCCGGCATGGAGACCCCGACAACAAGGAGTATTTGAGTTACAACGTATTCCATGCGCGAATTGACTACGTCGTTCGCATCCTCGTCTGTCCAGAAGAGAGCATCGCCTTGATCTTCCATGGAATTTATGATAGAGAACAGAGCTGTCTGGTTGGGTGTCCCTGCCGTATCTGCGCCTGGCGAATGCCTTGGGATACAGAACCTCAAAATTTGGAACAACATACGACGAGCCGCAGCACGCAGCATCGGTACTCGGTGATCAACATGAGAAAGGACAGCCAAGAGGATAGCTGGTATCTGCTCAGGGTAGCTCCACAGGCGCTCCAAGGCTACTGAGCCGATAAACAACATTGCATATTGCGCGGAGCCCAGGAAGGACCTTGGTTGGTCGTCTGCGAATAACACATCCAAGTCCGACCACAATTCAAGCTCTGCTGGTGTCAGATGTTTAAGCCTGTGATCGAGGGTGGGTAACATCCTCTCTGGGCCGCAGATACTGCACAATTCTTCGAATATCTGCACACCAACAGAAGATCTCGACAGACATGCAACCACCTCGGACGCGCACTTCAAGAAAGCTTTTGTAGCCACTTTGGACGATTCATTGACTAAAAATGAGGCAATAGCCCGCCCGCAACGTGGATCCTCAACCAGGCGGGCCCATATTGTAGCAATTTGTTCTGGCTCCGCTTCGCTGTATCTCTTGGTCAGCGAAAGCAGATGATAGACAGCAAGGCTTCCGTCAGTAGTGAGATACAACGAATTTGGGTCCGAATCCATGAGGTGAAGATTTGGCATCCAATGTTCGAGGCTCTGGAGCATGAGGTGAGATACCCTCCCGATGCCATTATGGTGTATCCGTAGAAGGAGCGTGGAGACCTCCGCGAGAATGTTATGCGCTTGCATAGGATGTTCGCCAGCAAAACATTCAGCAATGAGTCGATGGGCTTGCAGGTACACGCTTGGAGCAGGATTGACAACCATTGTCTCAAATTCGGTCATAGCCAATACACCGGAGGAACGTTCATGCGTAGCCACCAGGATATCAAGAGCACGTCGTCTGATCGAAAGGTCGCCATGACACAGGTTCGCCATGCCCAAGGTCACGACTTGAGCAAAGGTGAAGGGATGACCTGGTGTATTGCTAATGGCATCAGCTGTTACTTCGAAAAATGCCCGGGTACTCGAGGAGGAGGTCGGACCACAGAGGCTGCGGGCTATGGTATCGGTCAGGAATGTTTGAGCTAGCTGCGGTAAAGTAAGAAGGGCTTTGAGTGCTTTCCTAGTCAAGGATATGAGAAAAGAAGCATGTATTTCATCAAAACTAACTTAGCGCTCGTTCTCAACTGCACAGAACCAGTCTCGAAGACAGCATGAAGGCGATCGATCATTTCTCCTGGATTAGGAGGTCTGGCAAGATCTTGGAGATGTCGCTCTGTTGGAGACGTCAACTCCACAGCATCCACAAAAAGGCAGGCCTTATGCTACGCAGTTGAGAGTAATGAGTTTAGGGAAAAGCTTTTGTGTCCACACTCACACAAAGTGCTGCCAACGCACCAATAGTTGCATTGGAGAGTAGCTTTGTTTCATGTTGAAATCGTTCGCTAGCGTCCGACTCTGCCTCAGGGTCGTTGATGGCAGCAATAGCTGCTCTTTGCATAAGGATTAACCTCTGCTTGGAAGACTCGCTCTGCGGACCATATTGGCACCATTCTTCTATCAACCGATAAAGTATGAGATGAATGTTGGGAGGGGCAAAACGGTCCGAGTCCGGTAGCGCTGTCAAAGCTTCAAAAAGACGCTGAACAATTCCACAAAAGTAGCGTCGCAAGCGTTGATGTACATAGTTATCCCGATTCTCCGGCACTGCGAGGAACGTTTGGGTGTTTCGGACAAACTTCAAGGCGTGAGAGAGCGCATCTTGTCTGGCTGATAGCTTTTGATGCTGCAAATAGGGTGCAGTAAGGTAGTAGATTCGTGCAACTGCGGAATGGAGTCTGGCTTGGCGGCGGGAGCGACCAGTCCAACCAGACGAACCACATTTCGGTCTGATTTCGTCATAAAACTGACGGGATGCAAACGAGTTAAGATCTTCCAAGAGTTGCGAGTATGCTTCTGGAGGAAAGGCGCTGATGCTCAAAACAGCAGCATCCCTGAAGGGTGTATAATCTGAGTCCAAGAACGGTGCCAAGTGTCTGAACAGATTCCGAGAGGTGGACATTCTGTCACGCTCGAATCCCGCATCTGACGGTGCACGCGAATGCTCGCGTCCGGCATTAACCATAGGACGGCCCTCAGCTACTGCAACCGTGGAGGAGAGAACCTTGATCCACACATGCCACTGATCAATCAGATGCATGCTTTCCTTGATCTGTTTGTAGCCTTCTTTTTCGGATAGACGCAGGAATTGTGAGCGGGCTGTAGAACCAGATATCCCAGCAAGATGTAACATGGTGGGGTGACAACGGGAGGCAGCCACTTCTATAATCGCCCGGCATTCGGAGACTAACTTCGTGGCTGACGACTGACAGTAACGCATGAACGACGGGTATATGTAACGCCAGATTTTGCGGTCCTTTTCATTGTTACTATCTGCGATGCGCAGAAGAACATCAGCCTTTCCTGACTTTTTCCACTGGTACAAGCGATCGAGCTCAGCACGATCCAACAGTTCGTCGAAGCCCTGCAGGTACGAACTGTCGTTGGCATTGTACTGAAACAGCGCGGAGAATTGGACCATTGATAAGCTTGGGGCCGAGGTCGAAAGGAGGGTGAAAAGTGGATGCAGCGACTGAACCAATTTAACTCCTGCACAACGGAGAGACGATGCTTCATTCGACAAGAGGAAGAGTGTAGCAGCAGCGATCTCGTTGGCTTGCGTCGCAACCGCCTGTAGCTCGCTTTCTGACAGATCCAATTTTCCTCCTGTCGTCAAAGTAGATATCCAGCTGTCGATTACACTGGTCCAAAGGTTGAGCAATCTTGCGCTCTCGAGTGCATTGCGGACACCAGTGGCTTCGCCCTCAGGATTTCTTGGGTAAAATAGGAAGGCTGTAAAGCGTTTCACAACTGCCAATCCTTGATGAGTGTCTGTCATCAATCTCCGTAGGGCAGTTCCAGCTGCCTCCCCGACCCGTGGCTCCACATGTATAACCCCCCTAACAAGCATGTCTACGACGTCCGTAATGGAAAGTGATTTGGTATCAAGACAACGTGGCCATGACTGGAAGCAACTCTGTAAGATATTGATCTGAGATGCGAGGTGGCTCGGGTAAGCAACTGCGCCTTCCGGATGCCTTCGAATCACTACGTTATGTGGTTCTTCAAAAGAAGAACCGCTGCCTGTTGAGGAAAAACGTGCAAGAGCCCACTGTTCATCGAAGATAGTCATGTAGCCGACACTCTTGAAACAGGAATGCGTGATAGCCGAGATCGCAGCACTAAAGCGTTCGCAGAACTCTTGTACGCCGGGTTTAGATAGTAATGAAGGTGGTAGTCCATCCGACGACGAAGGATAGTCGTCCCATGATGGTATTGCTGAGAAATCAGAGCTCGTAGGCCACACAGGCGTCGGATCCTCGCGTTCCATGGCATGTAGGGTTAGCAATACTGCCTGCACAGAGATTATAACTCTTTCAGGAACCAACGCCCCTGCGGACTCCTGCAAAAGCTCCAAGCAAAAATCACGACCAAACTCAAAGGATCGCAAAAGCACAAAATGCACGATACAGATGAATAGTTCGAGGTGTTCTTCGTGAGAGTAAACCAATGCCCGCCCAGAAGGGAAGAGTTGCTTGAGCAATGAGTCCAGTTTAGCTGTAGTGGTCGAGGAAGGTTCTTGACATCGAAAGAGGTACGTCCAGAGCAAGCGCAGTATTCCATTCATTACGGAGATGCGATTCGGCTTGTCCTGGATAATGATTTTTAGTGGTATTCCCATCTTTGGACGCACATATATACCTTGAGCTTTCCAACGCTATACTCAAAACTATTTGTCCATGTCTTAAGGAAAAATTGATGTGGAGCGACGCATAAAACTGTCACTGCAAGCGGGTACGCTGCATGCCAATATCGTGGTTTCCCCACCATTTCCCGAGCCCGGGGATAAATTCTTTCAATCGCTTTCTCCCACACTGGATGATTAACCTCGGCTTGTGCAGTCTATCGTATTGTGAGAAAGCTGTCAAAGAAGCATGTTTCCTTGATTTACCTTCCCAATGGGATGAAGTAGTCGCATAAGAGTTTCTGCAAAAGCGATCTTGAAGCGGAGTCCATGGGCATTCTCAAAAGCCCTTGCCAGTGATTCCATGAACTCTGCACCCTCTTCGAAAGCTTCCGGGGGCCAGACCTACGTTGTGGAGTAAGGATGCAAGTTACGAAGTCAGTAAGGCGCTCTAAAATGGAGCCGAAATCTACCTTGAGCTGTACATGGCGCATACCCTTCACCAGGTTCTCGAACTTAGTATCCGAGTCTTTGGTGATGTGACCACTGGCTACGGGTGCAAGATCATTGAGGAAGCGATCGGTTACACTCCCAAATCTGTCACATGTCAGAGGCAAGCAATGGAAATGAGATGCATATCAACCTTATTCTAGCAAGGCAACCCAGGACAACCGCATATAACTCGACGCACGAGCGGTAGTTGGTATTTGCGTTTGCTGTGGGACTCTTGAATTGTTCAAAGATAGTTTCTTCCAGAGAGTAACCAAGTGTATCACTCAGAGCCTGCGGGGATATAGAAGAAAGGATAGAAATAAGGGCCCTGCACATGATGTAGACAGAAGCGAGGGATTTGCGTTCAGCTTTTCTCGATTGAGATGAACCTGCTTTGTTTGCACTTGAAACGTTTCCAATTCCGCGACGCCATCGCATTATTGCGTCCACTACATTTTTCGCGTGCCGTTGCGCGATCGTGCCCAACGAGCGCAATAGGTCATCAAATTGGGGATCGAGAGACGGTCCGAAATAATGGGTAAGAAGAGGATCCTTGTCCTGTCACGAAGGTATGAGTGACCGAATATGACTAGCTGTTCACGTGGAGTGAGTACTCACCGGGCTTTCGTTTAGAAATGCATCAATTTTTGCCTCAGCAAGCGTTGCAAAGCGTATTAACACCGCATGAAGTGCATAGTCCGATGGGCTCCTGGTCCCAGTCATACCCATCGAGTGGTTGTCATCTGATACTGCTGGGCTATCGGCTTGGGAAACCAGTAGTCCATCAGGGACACGGGGAACCGGAGGAGGGGAGGCAGGCGGATGGCCGAAGGGAAAAGCTTGGCTTGATGAATGACTGGTGAATGAATAACCATGGCCATGGTCACTCCCATTGTCTGAGTAGTGAAATATAGAACCTGATTGAGAATGATGCGAGCGTGCCTTCGAGTGGCCACGAGCGCGGGATACAGACCGAAGAGGTCTGGACTCACCAGAGGCAGGAGTTGGTGGTCGATGGTGGGGAGGGCTGGTAGGATTAGGATGCTTCGAAGTTGAAGCGATAGAATGTGCCAGAGAGGATGTCGATCTATTGAAAGGGTTCTTCAGGATGGGGTAAGCTTGATGGTGGTCAAAACTTGGAAGGGGAGGCGCGTCGGCATGGCTTTTTGAGCTGGACTTGAATGCATTTCGAATAGATGCGAAGGACGATTTCTTGCCGAAGGGAGATGTAGTCGTGACTACTGCACTGGTAGTTGAACTCGATATCGCAGTGCTGGACGTGCCAATAGAGGACTGGGAAGAATGGACAAAGGGCTTGCGAGGGGCATGTTCAAAAAAAGAGTCTTCAGAAGCGAGAGAATCACCTCGAGCGTGTGTGCCAAAGGGTCCTCGCTCAGTTGTAGTTGGAGTAAAGACGGTCGGGGACTCTAGCCCAGAGTTCGACGAGGCTCCGAAGCCAAAGGCCCCACTGCGACCAAATGGTATGGGGGTGGACGGACTGTCGTCCTCGTCGAAGTCTGCAAGACATTAGCGATGGTAAGTGGGAGTGGATCGCTTGCTATTGCGTGTAGACTCACCAGGGATGGTTATTTGTATACTCTCTGAGCCCATTGTATCGCGTTGAGGCGGCAAGGACTAGCAGACTGCTATGCTAACAGTTTTGAATGTTGAACCAGAAATCGAGGGGAGGGGAGACTAAACCAGGTTATTCCATCATTAACGTCGACCATTATGCGGGTCCAGACAGGGTCCAGACTCGTTCGGTTCACTCTACATGCATCAAAAACATTAAATACATTTGCTACTAGGTATAGTTGGATAACGCTACAAGTAGGTGGTGAAGCTAGTAAGTACTCTCTCCCCGGGCAAAGATATGAGGTGCTGTCAGAAAACAGATATGCATAGATGTGTCAACCGAATCCCACTGAATCTGCGTCTTCGTCTACAAGCTCCCACCCCTCCTCTTCTATGATTTGATTACGCCGCTGGGGTGAATACACATCATACTCACGATCACCGGTTGGGGTACTTGGGGAGCGTGAGCTTCCATCGTGTCTTAAGTTGGCACGCGGCCGTCCTCGTACAGTGGGCATTGCAGTCGTTGCTTGCAGAAGGTGGGCAAAGTCAAGGGAAAAGGCGGGGGGTGTTGGCGGAGGGAGGAGAGGTGTTGTTGCATGCGAACGGCTGCTCTCACGAGGCGTGACAGGAAGAATGTAACGCACAAGAAACGACGTATTGAGGAATACGATGTTGTTGAAGTCAAGAGGGTACTCACCGACCCAATTCCCCGCTACAGCACATTGCCCACAAATTGGATAACGCATCACCTGCTTGCGAAAGGGGGATCTCAACGCCTTGGGTATAAGCAAGGTAACAGACATTGTATAATAGCATCGCGAATGCTGTAGTAAAAGACGCCTGATTTTGCGATATGGATGGAGCTAAGGATGCGGTTGACGCGGACAATGTCGAACAGACGGGAGTGGGAAGTTGGAGAGTGGACGATGGTGACGACGTGGGCGAAGTGGGCGATGGTGCTCTCGTTGATCCTGAAGGCGATAAATGTAAAGGGTGCTTGAAGGTCCATCTGTTCAGGTTTATATCAACGTCGTGCAGGAAGGAGCAAAACACAACTGACTTTGCCCAGCTACCAGATTCACCACCACGACCAGCTCTGATCCACGGCTGGCCAACTCCAAAACGTCCCCCGCTCCATACTATTTCAAACGGTAGCTTCACGCCAAGGTAGAATGCTAGCAAACCCAGAAAATGTATTGTAGATGTCAACACTGCATTGATATGTTCTAGAGGATAACCTGGATTGATCGCGATATTAGATTGAACACATGATAATAAGGAAGACAAACGTCGAATATCCCCTGGTACCGGTAGGACAAGTCCACCGACGGTCCATTCCCCACGTGCCCCTGCGCGAGCGCCCAGGGCTGGTCTACCACCAACCTCAACTACACTGAACACTTCAACAAGTTCTTGGACAAGTCCACCTCGCGCCCGTGCAAGCGCGTTGGAAAGTGTATGCAACGCCTGGGTCTCTTGCGCTAATGGACCGTCGAGGGGTGGCTCAGATAGGAGACGCGCTGCCGAGAGTGTACGCCGACGGGCTGCAAGAGACTCGCGCAGAAGTCGTGCACGATCGCGCCCTACAAATAGTAAAGTAACACCAGTTTGAGCCCGACAGGACGAGTGGTAGCGATGAGCAATAAAATCCACAGGTGTAAGAAACCACTGACTGGCTTCGTTGTCCCGCTTTAGCCGTCCTAGGCCCTCTGCCAGTTCCTCTGCTCTGCGATGGGCAGACGCCAGCCCCGCTCGAGCCAAACGTGCCGTTTCAATTGATCGAAGCGCTCGTGTTGCCCGTGCGACCTGATCATCGCGGTCCTTAGCAAAATGGTGGGTTTGGCGGCGGAAGTCACGAAGGCTGAGACAATACCATGAAGCTCAGAAAGGTATAATGGCAATGCAAACGACGTACTGATTTCTTAAACAATTTTCACAATAAAACTGTCGTTGTCTCAGCTCGCAATTCGTGCACTCCATTGGCATCTGTCTGACATTGTCGCGCGTAAGTTTGTCGTTGATCTGCTTACACCATATTCACTGCTTATGTAATAAGAGGGATATTTACCGAGTCAGTCTCAGGACATAAATTGAATTGCAGAGACCGCTACAAGCAAACGATATTGCTATAAGACGCGGTGCCATAAGGCCGTAGGAGTGTAAACATTTATGGTACTATATAGCGATTAAGTGTAGGGGGTCTTGTTGGGTATCCGCCGAGGGATTGCGTGTTAAATGGGTTCGTCCGACGGTAAAGAACATGTCCTAGAAAGTGGGGACGAGTTGGGGTAATGTGTATGTTACGCTGGAAGTACCTCGGATGGGGTAGGGAGTTGTTTTTTTTTTTTTTTTTTGAACAGGTCGGTGATGCGGAGGAATTCTATTAGAGCTTCGGTGCCGAGGATATATGAAGTGACAAGATCTTCTGAGGCGTCCTAAATGACATGGCGTCAATTTTCATATGTTGAGTAGGTGGCTAGGATGTGGTCTCGCGGATTGGATTGGCCCACCGAATGGAAGAACGATCTTCTGTTGGAACGTGCTTGTTGTAGTACTCACCCATGGAGGCGTGCCCTGTGTGGCACTGGATGAGTCGGCCATATGTGTTGCGGGGCACACGGGTGAAGTGTTCGCGAGGTTTCAGGGCCGGTGCGAACCTGTTGACTTGGAGGAATGCACTTAGGCGCTGGAGTTGGTTGCGCCACGCTGTTGTCCATGACTCGATGAGTTGTTGTCGAGATTAGGATTTCTCGTGGAATAGCGGGGTGGGTGGGTTATCGGCCGTGATCTTTGTCGCCGCTTTTGCTAGGGCGTCTGCTCATTCGTTCCCGGTGATATTGTTGTGGCCGGGCGCCAATAAATAGGGAATGCCTTTCAGAAGTATCAGCACGTTGCTCATCGTAATTGGATTGACAACCACGGGAACTCCCATCGCATCTCTTCCTGCCCAAAAGCAACCGACAACATCAGATGCTGCTCTCATCGCAGCTGTATCCGTATTCTCGATGATCCTGCTTTGGACTCCAAAGCGTCAGCTATTGGATTCAAGCGGAATAAATGGCGAGAGCATGTACCTTATCTTGCATGCAATTCAACATCGTTCTGCTCGTTGGTTCCCTTGTCTACCGTGTCCAGCAGGGTGGTTGTTTGATTGACTCGGTAATCGCCATTGTCTCTGTGGTTGGGAGGCCGTTGAGATGACCAGGTGGGTGAGGGACTTCGCGGGAATTGTCAAACCTTGGAGGGAAAAAAAATCAGAATGTCATTCGGGGGGACAAAGGATAAATGTACTTACTGTCTAGGTGGCACTCGCAGCAATGGGAGGAGAGTGCATACAGTACGAAATTCAATTTGATTTGTACTCCGAGCTCCGACTCAGCCCACAACCAGCGACATGAAAGTCGAGGCCAGCCAAAGGCTAGTCGTGCATTGACTATTAGTACTTTTTTTTTTACCCGCGCCAAAAAAATGTGCTCCGTGGCTCAGCAGTTGCCAGATCACCTCGGTCACGAAGAGGACAACAAGCACCTCGCAACTTATCCAGTCATTTTGGTGGAAGGCTGGTACCCGCCACCAACCGCTATCCTCTGGGGTCGCACTAATGCAGGTAGGACAGACGCCACCGACACACCCATTGGTTGTGCTCCCGTGTCCCTCCACTCCGTGGATAGATATTTGTGCACCGAACCCGAGAGTACGCATGTTCGCTCTCCTGTATTTACCTTCGTGGTCTCATATCCTCCCCTACAACTGATGCGTAGCGAGTAACCGCCGTTGCATACAGCTTCTCTACCAATTCGTTTCATTCATACGCCCGCGGCTGTCGTGCTCTGTAGCCAAGCAACACCAGCCATTCGTCTGGAAGCTCTCGTTGAATCCGGTGTGAGCCACTGGTCCCCTTGAGTGTCAGGTGATTCGTCGCCACTCTTTATCTATGCAAGGTGGGGGAAGGGAGGTCAATTGTCAGCATGCTGCGAGAGTCCCGCGCACTACCCACCAAGTTGTCCATCACAAGTGCGTTTTTTTCTTTGATAGATTTTCCAAGAGACTCAGAGAGACATCGTCAGGATGTATAGTACCACCCGACCTCTAAGGAAGGTATTCAATTTGTCAATTCGTTTCATGCATGCGCTCCCAGGCGCAGTGGCTGGTAGGCTCTGAAGCCAAGCAACACTAGAATGGGCCAGCCATTCGTCTGGAGGCTCTCTGTATCATTGAACTCGGCGAGCCATTGGTCACCGACTGTTAAGGTGGGGTGATTCATCACCCCCCTTTATCTCTGGAACATAGGTTATGTATCTCTGAGTTTATGGCAAATCTTTCCAGGAAAGACGCACCTGCCATGTGATGGACAGCTTGGTGGGTAGTGCACTTGACTACCTTGCCAATTGACTTTCCTCAGTGATCCTCGTTATTGGGATGTATACCACCCCATCCCCTAAGCAAAGTTACCATTCAATGCTCGGTGATTTTCTGTCAATTCGTTCCATGCACACGCTCCCAGGCACAGTGGCCGTTGGCCGCTGTAGCCAAAGAACTCCAGAATGGGCCAGCTATTCATCCGAATCGGTTTGAGCCACTGGTCACCTTGAGTGACCGTTAAGATCCCTTTATCTGTGGAAAGTCATGCAAACTATTCGTGAGATTAGGGTCACTGAGGGGATGCTACGAGAGTCAGGTGCATTACCCACCAAGTTGTCCATCACATGGCAGGTGCGTTTTTCCCTAGAAAGATTTGCCAAGAGGCTCAGAGATACATCGTCAGGAATGTATGCCAGCACCCCCAAACAAGTTCAGTATTCGGTGTCCAATCTTTCTTCTGTTCTGAGTGTGTATCCCTCTTAATAACATCCCGAGTGTCTTGGTCGGTGCACGTTCCACGGTCCCATTTGTTTTCTCGTTATCGCTGTCCAGTCTATCGTCGAACGATTTCTCAAAAAATTCGCGTGCATTTGGTGCAACCTCCCTCCATAATACATTGACCAGATGTCATGATGCCATCCTGGGTGCACCTACTCAGAGCATCAGTTGAGCATCAGTTGATATGCTCCGAGCTGGTGTTTTGCAGCCTACTGTTGGGTTCATGGGTAATAGTATGCCTTTCTTCGCGTATACCCCTTGACGGCTGTTGGCTACGATTGCCGCATGAATTGGGCACCGGGATCGTTCTATGAGGCCGTTCGTCGAGTCTGGGAAAAGTGTTCCAGGGCTCTGGGAACAGTGACGAATGTTTAGGGAAGTCAAGCATTCGCGAGAAATAAAGTCGCCACTAGACGCTGGAGGTACTATAAATCGAGTGTAGTTAAGGTTTCTGCCCTACGTCTCCCTGCGTTTTCTGACCCCCCCCCCCCCTACGAGCGGATTCTTTGTCTGTCGACGTCGATTTCTTGGGATTACCAGCATGACCCCCCTCAAATGATCAATCACGCACACTGGCAATGCTCCGGATCCTTTTCTTCGAAGTCCCGCCACCCAAGGAACCTTGGGATATGCGGAAAAGAACAGTCGGCAGAAGGACGCTCATTGCTGTCCTCGTAGTGGCGCCCAGGGTTATTCAACAAGTGCGCTTCCACTCGGGAAGTAATTCCTCTCGAACGAGCCACGTGTGGCAACAGACCAGACCGTGCATCGACAGATGGCTTGCCTGGCGTCGTTGCACAGCCTTTTGAAATTCCCCCGACGCAGCGTATAAAGAAAGGGAGACACGGAGGTCTGGTCACTCAGCTTCTCTTTCTCTGCCTCTTGCTATGCCTCCCGTTGGGCATTACCTTGGTGGCCATTACGCTGGTGGTGTCCCGCCTGCCCATGTGTTTTGGTTGGTTTTTTGACATGGACCCTACGAGGCTCGCTCATATACTTTCTCCATACAGCCCTGAAGAACAGCCCCCGCCCACCCCAGAGCCCGACGCCAGATTCGGACAAATTATCCAAAGCGCCCAGCAATGCCTCAAACAGCCGGTCCAGGGTGTCGAAAACATGGAGTCCATTCATCAAGCATTGAGTGAATGGCCAGAAACAATTGTGTACGTCTATGCTGCGCATTTCTTTGTCATGTTTGCTTATGATGGTCAGTGGTACACCTGAAGAAGTGGAGTGTTGCTGGAAGGTGGACAACTATAGATGTGGGAAGATGCTCCCAGAAGCTCGCCTAGGGGCTCATCTTGCTACCGACCATGACGCATGTGGCCCAGACACTAGAAGGCTGATTTGCATGTGGATTGTTCCGACAAAGGACGGTTCGCTAAGTCTGTGCGGTGCAGGCTTCAGGCGGGATAACCTGAAGCGACACATGACGATCCACTTGGGCAACCAGAAATACGAATGCCCTATCTGCAAGCGCACTTACTCCCGTGCTGATACTTTGAAAGGTCACTATAAAAAATTCCATTGATATATTCCTGTACTCTACGTTACCTTTTCGAATCATTTCCTATTTATCTCTACCCCGCAACATATATGGACGACTCATCCGATGCCGTACAGGTCACGCCTTCATGGGCGAGTACTACAGCCCTAATAGAAAGCTGTTGTTTTCCGTGCGGTGAACCAATCCAATCGCGGGACCACATCTTAGCCACCTGCCTCAGTAAGTGGAAATCAACGCCATATCCTCAAGGACGCCTCAGAGGATCTTGTCACTTCATCCAACGAATAACCCCAGAAGTCTTGTCATGACGACATATTAGGGCGTCATCTGAAGTCGAAGGGAATGGAACGCAAACTCACCGTGCATCAAACCTGGAGCACAACAGGGCCCGGAGCCTCTGAACCGCGCACTTGTGGAGTGTGTGCAGGCAATGACATGTCAGCGGGCACTTTGGAGCGAAGCAATGATGCATGTGAGGCTGCAAGTAATTGTACTCTACGAGCAGAAAATTAACGACAGCTGCAGCCAGACACAACCAATGGTAAAGATGAGCAATAAAATACACGGGTGCAAGATTGAACCCACCAACTAGCTTCCGTCCTTCTGCTCTACGGTGCGCAGATACCAGCCCTGCGCGAGCCAAATCCGCCGTTTCAATTGATCGGAGCGCTCGTGTTGTCCGAGTGGCCTGGTCAACGGTCCTTAGCAAAATGGTGGGTTTGGCGACGGAAGTCGCAAAGGCTGAGACAATACCCGGAGACTCAAAGGGTACAATGGCAAAGCAAACGATACACCGATTTCTTGAATAGTTCTCGCAACAAAATGTCTTAGCTCGCAGTTCGTACACTCCACTGGCGTCTGTCTGACAAGGTTCCGTGTACAAGTTCGTTTGATTCGTTCAGTTCCACTCTTATAGTATAAGGTTGCAATACAGGGGATTTTCCCTAGCAGATAAATAGGTAAAGTTCGAAGAGGTATCGTAGAGTATAGGAAGATATCAATGGGATTTTTTATAGTGACCTTTCAAAGTATCAGCACGGGAGTAGGTGCGCTGGCAGATAGAGCATTCATATTTCTGGTTGCCCAAATGGATCGCCATGTGTCGCTTCAGATTATCCCGCCTGAAGCTTGCACCGCACAAACTTTGCGAGCCGTCTTTTGTCAGAATAATCCACATGCAGATCAGCCGTCTAGTGTCTGCACCGCATGCGTCATGGTCGGCAGCAAGATGAGGTCCTAGGTCAACTTCCGGGAGTATCTTCCCGCATCTATGTTTGTCCACCCTCCAGCAACACTCCACTTCGTCAGGTGTACCACTGTCCATTATAAGCAACCATGACAAACAAACGCGCAGCATGGGCGTACACAGTTGTTTCGTGCCATTCTCCTGATGCTTGATGCGCGAAATCCATGTTTTCGACACCCCGGACTGGCTGTTCGAGGCGTTGCTGAGAGCTATGGGTAAATTGCTGGAATCTGGAGCCAGGTTCTGGGGTGAGCTGCGGCTCTTCTTGAGGCCTGTAGTTGGGGAGCCCCAAGTTTCATGAGTAAGTCCCGCAAAATCCATGTCAACAATGACACCAACCAAAACACAGTGGCAGCTGGGACGCCACTAGGGAAATGGCCACCAGGGTAGTGTTCAACGGGAGGCATGGCAAAAGGTAGAAAATGAGACGCTGAGTGACCAGAACTCCGACGTCCCTTTTCTTTATACGCTGCGTAGGGGAAAATATCAGAAAGCCGTGCAACGACGCCAGGCAAGCCATCTGTCGATGCACGGTTTAATCTGTTGTCACACGTGGCTCATTCGAGAGGAATCACTTCCTATGTGTAGAAGCGCACCTGTTGAATAACTCGGGACGCCACTACAAGGACAGTAATGAGCGTCCTTCTACCAACTTTTCTTTTCTGCACGGTTCCTTGCGTAGAGGGGTTTCGAAGAAAGGGGTGCCAGTGTGCATGTGATTGATCATTTGGGGGGGTCATGCAGGTAGAATTAATCCCAAGAGGTCCACAGGCGCAGAATCCGCTCGTAGGGGGTCAGAAAATGCAGGGAAGGGACGTATAGGGAAAACGCCTTGACCACACTCAATTTATCGTACTTCCAGCGTCTAGTAGCGATTTTTTTTTCTCGCGACCGTCGACTTCCTTAACATTCGCCACTGTTCCCAGAGCCTTGGAGCATTTTTTCCGGACTTGGCGAACGGCCTCATGGAACGATACCGATATCTAATCCGTGCGGAAATCGTAGCGAACAGTCGTCAAGGGGTATATGCGAAAAAGGCACACCATTACCCATGATCGCAACAGTAGGTTGAACACCAGCTCGCAGTATATCAACTGATGCTATGAGTAGGTGTTCCCCGGATGGCATCATGACCATCTGCCTAATGGATTTGCAATGATGTCGAACAGTCCATGTATGCGCGAAATCAGGGATCACGAGAAACCAATGCGACTATGGAACGTGCACCGACCAAGAAACTCGGAATTTGTATCAGGAGAAATACGCACCGCAGAACAGGAGGCAAATCGAGCACCCAATGGTATATATCCTGGCGATACATCTCTGAGTCTCTTGGTAAATCTTTCTAAGAAAAATGCACCTGCCATGTGATGGTCCGTGGACAATTTGGTGGGTAGTGCACCTGGCCCTCGTCCCTCAGTGATCCTAATACCCCAAATATTTTGCATGTCCTTCCATAAATAAAGGGGTGCGAATCACCCTTAACGGCACTCAAGATGACCAGTGGCTCAGAATTCCATGATACTGAGAGTCTCGAGACAAATGGTGGGCCCATTCTGGTGTTGCTTGGCCACAGAGCCCGACAGCCATTGACCCTGCGAGCGGATGCATGAAACGAATTGACATAAGATTACAGAGCATCGGATACTAACTTTGATTATGGGTCGGGCGGTATATATCCCGACGATGAATCTGAGTCTCTTGGAAAATCTATCCAGGAAAAATGCACGACAGCTTGGTGGGTAGTGAACCTGATTCTCGCAGCATCCTGCAAATTGACTTCCCTCAGTAATCATAACCCCCCAAGTAATTTGAATGGCCTTCCATAGCTTCCATAGATAAATGGGAGTGGCGAACCACCTTGACGGTCATCCAATGTGACAAATGCCTCACATCGAGTTCGATACTGAGAGCCTCCAGACGAATGGCTGGCCCATTCTCGTGCTGCTTGGCTAAAGCCCAGCTACGCCCGCGAGCGCCTGCGTTAAACAAAAGTTCCGAGCACCGAATATCAACACCGTTTTAGGGATCGGGTGATATACATCCTGACGACGAGTCTCTGAGTACCTTGGCGAGTCTATTCAGGAAAATGGCACCTGCCAAGTGATGGACAACTTGGTGAGTAATGCAACTGACTCTCGCAGTACCCTGCCAATAGCTTTAAAGACTGACTTCTTTCAGTCATCCTGACCACCTGAATAGTCTGTATGACCTTGCATAGATAAAGAAGGGTGACGAATCATCCCACCTTAACGATCACTCAAGTGACCAGGAGCTCACACCGGGTTCAATGATACTGAGAGCCTCCAGACGAATGGCTGGCCCAGTCTAGTATTGCTCGGCTCCAGAACCCACTGCGCCTGCGAGTGCATGCATGAAACGACTTGACAGAAAAGTTGTGTGCAACGGTGGTACTCGCTACGTATGAACCCTGGAGAGGGATGAGGCCTTGAGGCTACGAAGGCAAACACACGTACCTGCCGCATTGGGCGCAAACTGTCGATTATCTATCCACGCAGCGCTTGAGGACCCACAAAAGCACAGCAAAATTCTAATCGGTGTGTCGGTGGCATCTGACCTGCCTGCATTGTCGTGACCTCTGAGGATAGTGGGTGGTTGTCTGCGAAAGTCGGGGGGCCAGCTTCCACCGAAAATCATTGGATAGTTTGGGGATGTAGTTGTTGTGCTCCTTGTACCCGAGGTGATCTGGCAACTGGAGAGCCACGGGACACAAGGGCTTGCTTGTTTTTTTTTTGCACGGTTGAAAAAACGTACTGATAGTCTATCCACAACTAGCCTTGACTTTCGTGTCGTTTCAAGGGTGGTGGGCTGAGTCGGAGCTCGGAGTACAAATGGAGTTGAATTCCGTATGGGTCACTGACCAGAGTTTGCGCCCGACTTCCACGGTGCAAGTGCCACCTGGACAACAAGAATTCTTTGGTACATTCGTCTTCTGTCTCCCTGAAATGTCGTCCTGATTTATTTGTCTGCTGCTGATCCCGTAACATCCATTGTCAAAATCCCAGTCCCCCGCCCCCCTGATCATCTCAACGTCTTCCCAACCACAAAGCAAGCCAATGACGATGGCGGCTACCGAGTCAACGGACCATCTGCCCCTTCAGACACGGTAGAAAAAGAAACCAACAAGCAGAACGATGCTGAGTGGCATGCAAGACAAGGTACACATACCCTCGCCATTCATGGTGCTTGAATTCAAGAGTCAGGTGAGCTGACTCCTTGGTGTCCAAAGCAGGATCACCGAGAATACGGATACAGCTGCAATAATGAATAGCAACATTTGTTGTTGTCGGTTGTTCATGGGTAACAGGAGATGGGAGGTCCTCGTGGCTATCAATCCAAATACGGTGAGCAACTTGCCAATGCTCAGCCTGAGACATTCCTTTCGATTCTGCATTTGTGACCACAGAACCTAGTGGTTAGTCCCGACGCAGAGCAGCGATATCTAAGTGCTTTAGCTCTTCAGCTGGCCGCTCCCTCTTAGTTTCATTCTGACCATCTACCGTTATGAATCTTCATGTGGCAAGAAATACTGACAGAACTTCTATCGCAGATTGAACCTCGAAGAATATCAAGGCCAATCAGGAATCGCACCAAATAGCACAGAAATGACTCGTTCCGCTGCGTTGTAATAATGCCAGTTGTAACAGTACATCGCTGCAGATGACGGCGGGAGGCCATTTTTTGTGTGGTAGCTGTGCGAAAGCGATAAAGTCCCCTCTTGTCGCACTGATGTCATTTGGCACTTTAGTTTTGCCCAAACAAAGATTGACACTTGCCCACGGCATTGTAATCTCTTAGAAATCAAGTACTTTGATTTCCACACCTACCGCATAACGTCAACAGGCTCTGGAAGTTGTGACACCACCGATGACTCGTTAACAACCCAAGCCTGCAGCCGATCGCCTCCTAATTTCACTATTCATCGGCATCTTTCTACCACAGATAGAAACAGGCGACTTATACAAATACCGTGACCAGCCGTGTAGTACTTCGCCATATTCGTTTCCACACGAGTTCCCTCGTGCCCGTGCGGTGCTGCAATCCAAACTCGATCGCATGTTCTCTATCACCTTGTTTACAAGGTCACTGGACCTGGAAGATGTTAACACTTTTTGGGCATTCGTGAATACGATGTTTTCCATGACCACTCGAAAACTACAATATGGTTTTCTTTCAGCTGCAACTTACATATTCCCATGGATTCTCTTCTCTTTCAAACCCTCTTCACAGCGAATGTTGTACCCACTTGTGCATTTTCACACGCGTATTGCGTAAACAAGATGCCTGCTGTCTACGCTATCCTCTAGTTCATTCGACAGGACGATACCTCCAGGAGCCTTGTCATGTCGAGGCATCAGACATAAAGGACAGTGTTGAAGCTTCCTGTCCCACTGAATCGCCTTCAAAAAACGTGCCCGATGACATTGCACCCTCACACCCAGCAGGCTGAGGGAGATCCACCTCATGCTCCCATTATGTTTTTATACCTTGTGATCCTTTTTATTCCTTTAGCCACACTGAAGTCACCTTGTCACCTTGTTTACAAGGTCACTGCGCGTGGAAATTGTAGACGCTTTTTTTGACATCTGCGCAATTGCCTGTAACAAAGCTCCGCTGTGGAAAAAGCCGTAGTTCGGAGACCGCGTTTCAACCTAGCAGTGTACCAGCTTGGTACCAGCGCTCTCAGATTAACAAGGCCACTATTGTGCTAATTGCGCTGTGTGTCTATCCGTGTTGCCAGAAATTCTCGCCCCCTCCCACCACGCAATCGTCCTTCGATCCATATCCTCCAATTGAGCGTTTGTCTTCTTTGCGCAAGTACTCGCTCGGATGTTTCGCCAGGGCAACTGCACTCGCAACACTGTCTCTTCTTTCCGTTCGTGTTCGCAATGCTGAACGTCCTGCAGAGTGAGGTGATAGGCTGGACACCCACTGGCAAGATTTGCAGCGCAGTGGCCTTCGTGCGGTAGCATCTGTACAAACACGTACGCAAGTGGGTATTACAGTTCAATCGCTTGGCAGGTAGTTTATGTCCACTGCCTCCCTAGGCTCGAGGACAATGTCTACTATATCCTCGAGCGCCACTGGCCATATCCAGGTCAGTGGACACGTTAAAAGTGGCCATACCTTCCATGCCAATGGTAATCTCCACCTCATCAGGTAGGCCCGCTCGTTCTCGTCGGCTGTGTCCGCGTCCGCTTTTCAGTTTCGCCGCTACGGCAAACTTCTCCTGCAATATTGTCGGTGGCCGCCCATCTAACGGGGCATATAACCTAGTAAGAGATCCCGCCGCTACTGGCGCGTGCCTTTATCGTCATGGTGTTCCATTGCATTCGCACGGCATGGCGAGCTTCACCAACACAGATCCCTCCAAGGTGCGCGAGAAAAGTTTGTGGTGGGGTAGTTTGCGTCTGTGAGTACAAGCCCTCGAAGGATCGATAAGTGTTCTTCCTTGCAACTCCCGTTTCGCACACGTTTTAGAAGATCCTCCTATTCAGGATCCGTCGCGGCCTGCGTTTTGAGACAGAAGGAAGCACTGGGATTGGAGTTTACGACAAAGCTTAAGTAACTACTACAGCAGTGGCGGCCTGACTTCAACACTTTTGCTCAGCTACGTTTTGCAAATCCGGGCTGGCAGTGGACATATGTGGCATTTACGCAACTGCAAAACGAGCACCTGCCACTGCTGTTCGACAGTCGTCTTGACTTGCACGAGCTCCTTGGCCCCCGAGCATCCAAGCGATCGCAGAAAATATCTTACAGCATGGGTTTACTCAAATCGCTTGCAATTTTGCAAATTCCTCGGGTAACTTTGCAGATGGCACATCATTTTCGGCTTCTTTTCGCTTGCGACAGCATAGAAATGCCAATGCCCTTCGCGATCCTCTTCCTTTCTCCCCTCACGATTTTCCATAGCAAGCCATCACCAATTGCCCTCGGTTTTCTTAATAAGTAGAGGCATTTTGAAAAAATGAAGCTCTCGAGGGGTCTGTCTCTGTTGTCACTACTGCCATTTGCATTGGCGGCCCCACCAATTTCCGCTTCTTTAGGCAACTCAGCATCTAATGGTCACATCTCCATGGGTTGGTTTGCAGACTGGCATGACAATTTTACTGTTTCCAACATCAATTGGGGGGGATATAATGCTATGGCATTCTTCACGTCAGTTATCAGTCTGGTTCTGGTTCTACTTTCTCCTCATTACATTTCCACACAGTGCTCAACCAGACAATAACTTGAATGTTTTTCTGGAAGGCACCAATGTCGAGAGCATGTTGAACCAATTTGTTTCCGCTGCTCATGCGAAGGTCAGTCCCTGTTGACTTTCGTTCTCGTTATTTATTCTCAATCATCCTCTAGAATGTCAAAGCCCTTTTGACCATAGGTGGCTGGGCTGGTTCTACCTACTGGTCTTCTTCCGTAGCTACAGTTCAGAACCGCTCAACCTTTGCTAACAATGTCGCTCAATTTGCCCGTACACACAACCTCGATGGCATTGATTTCGAGTACGTTTGCTGCTATTTATTTTTGATTTTCGCGTTTAATAACCATACATATCAGTTGGGAGTTTCCCGGTGGAGGAGGCATGGCCTGTAACATAGTCAACTCCGACGACACTGCCAACTTCTTGGAGTTCATCACAGAGCTGCGTCAACTAGTTCCCGACCTCATTCTTTCCGCTGCTGTCGGCGTCCGCCTCTTCCTTGATGCCACTGGCCACCCAATATCGGATGCTTCTGGTTTCGCCAAGCAACTCGATTGGATCGAGGTGATGAATTATGACGTCTTTGGCCCTCTGTTCAGCACCACCACAGGCCCTAATGCCCCTTTGGACGACTCTTGCTCTCCCTACCCCAGTGGCTCTGCTATGTCTACTGTTAGTGCCTGGACCAAAGCTGGGTTCTCTGCAAACCAGATTGTTCTCGGCGTTCCCGCATACGGTCACAGTTTCTCGGTGCCTCGTTCTACCGCAGTCTCCAGTGGCAACCAACTCGAGATCTACACGTCTTTCAACAGGGACAACACTCCTCAGGAAGATGCCTGGGATTACGTTCCTTCTGGTTCCGTGGACACTTGTGGTCAACCAGAAGGACCCAACGGTATTTTCAACTTCTGGGCTATGGTTGGATATGGCTACTTGAACCCGGATGGAAGCGTCGCATCGGGCATGCTTAGCACCTTCGACCAGTGCTCTCAGACTGTGAGCACCATTCCGCTTTGTTTCCCTGAAGTTGTTTCAACTGGTTTCTTCCATCCTAGCCATTCGTCTATGATACCAAAACGGAAATCTTGATCTCCTACGATGATCCTAAGTCATTCAGTGCGTCGCTTCAGTTGGTTCATTGTAGTACATTAATTCTGACGTTTTTCGGGCAGCTGCCAAAGGTCAATATATTTTCCAAGCCGGTCTTCGCGGGTTCGCGATGTTCGAAGTTGGTGGCGACTACAATGGTCTACTCCTTAACGCCATTAACAAGGCCATGTCATGATTTCTTATCATTACACACGATGATATATTGATCTGATCTACTTCCCCCCCCCTTACCTTTGCTGACATGACTACGATTCTAATATGTGCTTCTAATACGGAGACGGTTATCTGCTTGTACTACCCTCCCCCCTCTTTAACTATATTGATATGGTCGGTCCTCGTTTCTTTCAGGATCCGGTATTGTTTGCATCGATATGTTGTGCCATGGTATGTTTGGAATTCGTCTGAAATGAAAATTGTACTGTGGGTGATATTAACTACGAATATTCCAAGAGCTCCTTTCCTTCGATGATTGCGCTAAGTCTCTCAAAGCCATACCCCAATAGATGAAGATAGCCGCTGCTAGGTGTGGCCAAAGATGACTGGCCAAGGAGGTGTGAGGAGCAAACTGGCTAGGTCAGGTTATATGGCAGTTATTCTATAAGAAAGAATGGCACCGGCATACCTGTCGCCGTCGTCCAGCCAACGTATACCAACGGTGTTCATTGTGTTTCTGACCGTAGTGGGGGAGCCACTTGTTTAATAGCACTGTCATCTGTAGCGGCGTGTGGCTATACTACTTCGATACCAATATCACTAGATGCCACTGAGATTGACAGACTTAGTGTGGCAACTAGGGTTCGTCACGGGTATGCGGGTATCACAGTAGGTTATTTATCATACTAGCTGTCTACGGCGTAATGTCAGGTAAGTATGGCACATTCAGCATCCCCCCAACTAAGGTAGCTGAGGAACAGGGGCAAATTAAGCCCCAGCACGTCCATGAAGTAAAGGATAGCTCGGATGCGAGTGGCTACGCTGAGGGGAAATTCCGACTGCCATTCGCGTAGCTTGCGGGTGTTATCAAGCTGGATTGGGGTTTCGGGAGTAAGAGCTGTCTGAGGGATGTCCGAAGGATATAGGCTTTCACAACCTTTGCCTTCAAAAGGGAATTTCTGAATCCCTTGGCAAACGTCTGGTTCCGAGGGGTGGTGGCAGCATGCGCTCTTCTAGCTCTTTTGGTAATCGTGGACACATGATCCAATGGCAAGGCCGCCATGTGAGCAAATATTGGTCGATTCTGGTCTATCGATATGAAACTTGCTGTATGTACTTCAGACAAAATTCGCCCTTACACAACCGCGCGTCTTATGCAATGATTACTATGCTGCTCGTTGATACGGTTCGTTGCGGCGCCTCTTTCCATTTAGCAATCGCAATGTGTACACAGATTCAAATCTACATCTGCATGGTGTCCTCCCATCCGGGGTTTTTTCGGAGGATGACAAAACCTTCGAGAACATGTGCGTAGGGAATATACTCCTCTGTTGCCAACTCTGATCTTTCAGTCGTGCCGAACCGTACAGGTGTCTGATGAGTCTGGAAGCCGGAGATTGTCCGGGGCTTGCCTGCTTGGCCAACAATGTCCACGGCCTACAGATGGGTTACACTTTGGTAAAATAATTTCAAGAGTCGTTCCAGCACATACCTGGCCGACGCGCACTGTGACTGGAAGCGACTCCAGATCCTCGTTCAGAGTGATGAGGAACCGCGGGTACATAGCTGTGACGAGGAAGTACAACATCCAATGATATTTGTCCAGCACAACTACCAGAGAATATGTTATAAAGGGCCTATTAGGATTCAATATCAGCAACTCACAGGCTTTAGCATCGGTAAATGCCATTATTGTTGCTAGCAGGCCAGCAATGGCAGGCCGGCTGAGAATGTTTCGGTCACTGAAGAAAGGACTAATCCCTATTGTGCCCTTGCCCATGTGTACCAGACCCTGAGCAACGCGCACTGCGAACAGACAATCGGGCTCCTTGTAGTAGTACACCGCTAACTGGCGGAGCATCTGCGCAAGCCGTGCATTGTTCGTGCCAGCGCCTACCAAACCCATCGCAAAGATGGCATTCAAGGCAACTTGTAGGTCACTGTCGTGGCTATACTTCGATAGCGTGTCAAGGACAGGGAGTTGTGGGTTTGAAGCACTAATAAGACCCAAAGCGAGAGGGACAGATTTGCGGATGACAGGATCACCGTAGTGCATCTGCAATGTAGTTGTCAGCGTCACAACCACCATGTCCCACTGGAAACATACAAGGTGGTTAAATTGTCTCATTGACATCTCCGCTCCAATTTCCTCTCCCATAGCAATCATTGCAATTCCAAGGACGGCAAATGATTGGAATGTGTCGTCTCGTTTTTGCTCGTCCTCCGTCTCCTTGCGGTCTTCTTTCTTCTCCCCCTTCTCTTTCTCTTTCTCCTTCTCTTTCTGCGCTTCTTCCTTTTCCTTGACAGCCTCTAGGTGCTCGCCGCACAAGTGGAGGAGCCGCTGTACCCGTAGCACATTGCCCGTGGCAACGAAAGAGCAAACCTCCACAAGGATCTGTGCTTGATTAGAAATGGGATGTTGGATGGCTTTCAGTGTCTCGAGTGTGGCATCGGACGCATCCTGACGGCCTGGGTCAAAATCCATCTCAGCATCCAATCCACCGCCAAGTCAAAAGGAAGAAGGCCATACCAACAAACAAAAGTGCAAGACCCAGCGCCAAAAAGCGACCCCACTTCTCAGAAAGTGATCGCTCGTCCCTCTCCATGAGAGTCTGCAAAATGGTACTAATGATATCACCGTTCCCACTGCCTACGAAAACGAACCCAAGTGCAAGAGCGCTCAGTGAAGCAACCTCCATCGAGTTGTTTTCGTCAGCAACCAGTGGTAGCAATAAATTGAGCAAGTCCTCCCGATGCGAGCCGGCATACGCAAGGCCTAAGCCAATGATCGAGGCAGTTTTTAAGGAAGGAGTGGGGTTTGAAACATGTTCGCCCAGCAGAGCAAGGGCAGCATCTGCCTCTGTGCGAACACCAGTGTTGAGTAGCCCCGTGGCAAGAAGGGCACCAGCTTTGATGTGTTCTTCGGAAGAATATGTGTACTTATCAACATGACTGAGACCAACATCCGTGTCCCAGAGTAGACTGAGGCCAAGACTGGCAACAGCACTCATCATCCCTAGAAAATCAGCGTGTAGCGACTTGGGGAAGTTTGAAGGGGCGACCAACTAACCATGATCCTTGTTCTTGTAAACCCAACTGTTCCCTTCATCGGCTTCCACCATAAGTTTGTCATTTCCAAAGCCGGCATTTACGAATGCATTTACAAAGGTGCCAGCCAGGTTACCGCGCGCTGAGTCAACATTCGCGGATAACCCTCCTCCTGTGTTTGAACGTGTATTACGATCGCACTTCAAGCACCAGGTAATAGTGAAAACATACGGGTATTCTCAAGGTGGCTCTTATACACGTCTTCCAAGCTCTTGGGTTCTGCTACTCCCAGCTCTTTTCCAAACTCTTTGAAGAATTTGCTGAAATGGGTGTTGCTCAGACACTCCGTGATATCCTCGGGAAGTTCCACTTCCGCATCGGCGTCTTCAGACGCTGGAGGACGCAACCACTCAACTGGAATCTGCGCTCGGGCCAGGAGGAAAGCGAGTTGACGTCTCATAACACTGCCAGTCTGTTCAGAAAGTAGACAGACAGTACCAGAAACAGTACTGACGGATTTCCAGACGCGTTGAAATCCTCTCGGATAAGCTCTGCGTCGTTCAAACGGATGGCAATACTCAACGCTTCAGGGAATTTGGAGAATCGGAGATAAACTTTGTGTATCGATCGCAAAAATGTAACATCATCTGGAGGCGGAAGAAGGTTTATGCAGCTGTAAATGACGCATGAGAAAGAGAGAGGTGGTTTCTGCTCTAGAAATGCGCACCGGTCCATGTAGGTGCAAACACGACCGAACGTGTTCACATCAACAAGGTCAGCTATATGATGAACGATCTCCAGCTCAACAAGAAGATCGACAGCATCGGGCTCAGCATTGTGTCCCAGGAAGAATTTGGCGCATTCAAGGCCCAGTGCACGCAGATCTTCGATAGTACCTGGTACGGTCACCGGCTCCACTTTAGACTGCTCGGAAGTTGGGATCTCATCTCCTTCTTGCCGTATGGTATACTCTTCCCCAAGCTCTGCAGCTAGATGTCGCACATACTCGTGACCCCATGATCCCGGTGCAGGAATGGTGGACGAGGGTGGAAGAAGTGAAGCGGAAAGAAGACGATACCGAAGGGTACCTCGAGGTTGGGTGTCAGAGTAAGTCATCGCGAGTACTGAGAGAATATCTGCAAAGAGACTCTAATACAATATCAGGAAGACCCGAAATGGTGTTATGTATGCAGACCTTGTTTTCAGATTGCGGCCAGGTCTCGAATAACTTCTGAAGTTCTGGATAATGAGGATGAAGGAACTTCAATGGTTTCGGAACAGAAGTCATCGATGAAGTCGATGTCCTGATCAATGTCCGAAGGGTTTCAAGTGCAGGACGATAGAGATCGGTGTTTGTTTCCTGTGGGGACGCTTCAACCAACCTTAACACGCACACAGCCAAGACACTTGTACCTTTAACCGTTCGACGAGCATTTCTAGCTCGGATTTAAGCTGCGCATCCTCTTCCGACTATATTACATCGCTCGGAATGAGAAACCCATGACGCGTAGGTGCGACTCACCAGTTCTTCTTCTTCGTCCTTCTTGTCGCCATTCAGTTTAGACGAACCCGCCTTATCCTTTTCATCCTCCTCTTTCTTTTTGTTCTTTGGGTCCTCCGTGGGGACCTTTATTTCAGCAACTTGACGTTCTGGCATACCGATGATTGGAGGAGAGAACGCGCGTCGAGACCAAAAGAGGTTGTTTGGCAAAAGCCTCTATTCCAAACAAACCAACTCGACACGGGGAGCAATTTAACGCCCCAGATGGGAAGACGTTTTCACTGCTAATAGATGCTAAAATCACCTATGCCCTGCCTTTGTATTCAACGAAAGGATCTCTAATCGAAATACTGGGGGCCTAATATCGCTTAGATAATCGGAAAACAACTTTGAAACTGGCACGGAAACCCAAAGCTATCTCTCATGTCGTCATCTGTGACCGATACGCTGCGAAAATTCCAGAGCGAGCTGCTTGAACAGGCTGAGGGGGTAGGCGCGCTCAAATTCGGAGCGTTCACCCTCAAATCGGGCCGGTAAGTTCTTGTCCTGACAACACCCTCGCGCTGATCGCCACCCAGTATATCACCCTACTTTTTTAATGCCGGTCTCATGAGTACGGGGAAGATCCTCAATACCATAGCGAACGCCTATGCCGCCGCTATCGTTGCTGCCTTAGACTCTTCCAAGAACCCGCTCCCTCCATTCGACGTCATTTTTGGACCAGCGTACAAGGGTATCTCGCCGGCTGCATGCACAGCCCTCGTCTTGAGCGCAAAGTACGATAGATCGTACGGCTTTGCTTACGATAGGAAAGAGGCCAAGGATCACGGTGAGGGTGGGAAGCTCGTCGGTGTTTCGGTGAATGGGAAGAAAGTACTCATCCTGGACGACGTGATGACGGCCGGGACAGCAGTACGTCTAGCGATCGAGTCTATCCAGGGCGCAGGAGGCGATGTGGTGGGCGTCGTACAACTACTCGACAGAGAGGAAGTTGGCAAGGATGGGGAGAGCACCGTCGACGAGATCGAGAGTCTCGTGGGTGGTAAAGGGCGTGCGCAATCTGTACTCAAGATGAGAGACCTTATGCGCTGGTTAGCAGACAATGGCCAAAAGGAACGCCTGGAGGCTATGGAAGAATACCGGAACCAATACGGCAGGAAAGAATAAAAGCATTGAAACCAAGAACTGAAACGCTGTAGTACTTGTAGGGTCCACGCAGTTCGCAAAGGGGCTAATTGTAGATGCTGGTGGATGTTCAATGTCATATACTTGTAGAGTGATGGAAGAAGTAACATTTGCAAGTAATCAGAAGGGTTGGTGAGCAGTCGCTGTTGCAGCTGATTGAGTTTCCATAGCTAAAGTACAGTGCGAAGGCGAACTCTGCTACCGATGTTTATGACTCTCCTAGTCTGTGGCCAGCTCCCCAGCGATGTCCTGTGTCTCGGGCGCTCGAATCTTGCTGCCTGGGAGGAACTACATGGTATCCGGCCCTATGAGATACTCTGGCGCCACCACGTTCACGAAACAAATCTCTCAGCCAACGAGGCGCACGGGCATAGCCGGCTAATGGCCCTCGCTCGCCTGCGCCAGTCCCGGCACCCCATACAAGCCACCACCAGAGATGGCCGACAATCATCCCACTCACAGATTGGGCGGCGGAGTCCATACCGTTCGTCAGGAGATCCATGCTGAGCATTGCGTATGGAAAATACACAACGGGAAGAGTTATAAGTCCCATGACGGAAGTTTGTGTGCCAGGTGGGGCCAGAGCGCATGTGAGGTAAGTGAGAGCGTGGAATAAGGGCCTATGGTGATCCCATGAGTGGAGAGGGCGGTTTGCAAGCTAGAAAACATATGTAAACGTCGAAGAAGACTACGGATGTTGTGCACCACTTACAATGATCGTTATGCAAGCGATGAAGAGTTGCCACGCGAAGTCCGACGATCGACCTTCGTAATACATGGTTTCAAGGTTGTTGGAGTTCCGACTGATTATATGTGTGAGAAGTGCATGACTGAGAAGACGTGGACACACTCACTAAAGCATAGCAAGCTCGAAGACGTAGTCAAGCCTCATACCTATGTGGATGCTGTTGAACATCGACAACTCCAAGTAGAACAGTGCTGGACTTACTCCCAAGAAAGAAAGACGTGTACAATCTCCATAACTGAGAAGAAAGGAATGAGCAGCTGACCTCCCACACCATGAACATACACCATTCACCTGCCATCTTTTGGTGACGAGCTGGTTGATGTATATGAGGCTGTAGGGCGAGACTATATTCAGAGCGGCCGAGAGAGTAACACCGACAGAGGAGACGACAAGGAAACGTGTTACTGGTGGTATTTTCTGTATCTCAGCTAAGATGTCGGCCATCGCGATAGTTGAAGTTGACACGGCCTCGCCTTCTCCAAGAAAGATGCAATCCGTAGTGTTTCGTAGTACGTGGTCAACAAAAGGGTTATGTAAGACGATTCGAGTGCGCCACTTGAGCGCTTGCCAAGCCTGTGTTGTCTCTGCACCTTCGATCCATTCTGGTTCATGAACGCGTTCACAAAAGGCGGAAATCAACAGTACTATTACAATGACAGTTTGAGACTACAGCTGCACTTACTTAAATCCAGTATTCATCTCGGCTTCGCCAATCACGCAGCGCAGTATTTCATAGGGGTTCCCCCAGAAGTTAACAGAGATTGTGAGGCTACGATTTCAATCTTACAATGACCATCATTGCAGCCTGATCAGGATCTACTATTGCATACCCGGACACATCCACCTTGGTCCCGTGGATAGGAAAACTGTTCGATCTGCTTGACTCGCACCATCTAACTCTCATGATAATTACCAAGAAGCCTCCTACAGAGTGTTCGAAAGCTGGTGGCATGATGGCCAAGACCGGGATCACGCACGGTGTCGATCCATACATGACCCGGCTTCTACGATTCGACATGATGTTGTCGCTTCTTGGTATGTAGGTCAGGCAACAGGGCCGATTTCGAAGATCGATTATTCAATGATATTCACTGGTGGGTATGTATAAGAGCGGCGCTGTAGTGAGTGTTGTAAAATGAACAAATATAATATGGTATAACAAGAAGAGTGTACGATACTAGACAATATGCTACTGGTTGAGTCTACATCCGTTGTACGCCGTAATTAGGCTGAGAACGGGGAAGATGGGAAAGATGTAGGCAATGCACTGTATGAGACATAGATACCGGTAATCAGATCACTAAGACTATTTTCAAGCTAAAACTGTCAGCGTAAGCGCGTCGGTGATAGTATGTAGCAACTTGGGGTCCACTCATGCCACATCTGCCTGAAATCATCACGCTGACATCTTCGTGCTTTCGACTTTGATGGCTTGAGGTGAGGTCCACGCTCTTCGTAGTCAATCACTCAATGCACAGGAATCTCTTGCGAACTAGGTTCTCCTTCTGGAGCGGGAGGAAGTTGGATCTTGATAACAAGCAGCCCGTCTTGCATTTCAGCGGTCACGTCCTCGGGCTAACAACCATAACTTTTTCGACAAATACGGTCGTTCAGAACAAGACAACTGACCTTGGTATCGTGCGAAACAACGAGCGTTCGCGTGAATTCGCCAAACTTGCGCTCTCTCAAAGCGTACCCGTCGTTGGGAAACACTGGCCTTGATCTGCCTGACACGACCACTTGCTTCACCCCATTGTAATGGCATGTTGACAGGACGATACTGAGGTCGTTCCTCTTCAACCCGGGCAATTCAAGCATAGCGGTCAAAACACGGGTATCCGCGTTATAATGAATATCCGTTCGAATGATGAATCTGCGATTTTCTGAAGGCTGGCTGACGGGGTGGGCTGGGCTGACGAGGGACGTCCTGATACTGCAGTGAGTGTCTCATTTTTTCCAGCCTTGAAAAACCAGCTTACGTGGCGGACACGATACCCGAGTAAGGGGGCCTTGCTGGTGGGGCAATGGGAGCAGGCATATTCGAACTTGGAACTTGTCTTTGTGGTCTCACACTCTGTTGGAGTTCTTCATGCTCTCGTCTAGGTCTAAGCATCCCCGTCCCTGCACTCTGAGGACGCCTGTACGGGTGAGATACCATACGGGCGTCGACATGAGCAGGCGAAGCGCGTGCCCGTACGGGCCCTGTGCCAGGATACACACCCCCGGCTGAAGGGGGCCCAGATGGCGGGCTTGCACTTGTTCCGACATGCATTTGGCGGGTATCAACCTGGATATTCGGTCTCATGTGCTGCTGGTGACGCATTGACGGACCAGCCATCGGTGGCAAATGGCGCAGTTGTTCGCCTTCATGCTGGCGGATTGGATCCTGGCTGGGGACCATTGGAACAAGGTCTTGCGGCGCGGTTGCTGTGGATGGCGCAGCGTACGCGTCTTGTGGCTGCTGCGCTGGTTGCTGTAAAGGGTGCTGAAGGACTTGCTGCTCAAGATGAGATGGGTCACCACCATCCCAGTGGTGGAAGGGGGTCTGGGGAGTTGTAGGCATCGACGAGTATCCTGCAGGATATTGGTACGACATGGAAAAAAAAGGGGGTTGCGGATGCAAATGTGCGCGTCTCCCCCTTTATACCGAACAGCCTCCGATGCGCGAGTCACAGCCCGGCCCCGATGGGGTAACGGGCGGGAGGACCCCGTGCACCTTTGTTGGGTTCATTGGCGGTGCTCTTTCCGCTTGTTGGGCTTGTGCTTGAGTGCCTTGTGTCCACAAAGATGCAGAGAGCTGAATAGACAGCTTGGAGAATGTGTTTCGCGTGAAAAGCCATCGGTTTGCTATGTTTTCGCAATGCGCCCACCCCCGACGCGTCGGGTATGTTTCGGGGTCCCAGTCAGGGAGGCGATGATCCCTCTGCATTGTTCGACTCATTCGGAACAATTAGACGAGCTTATCATCATGGAAAGTAAACCTTAATTACTAGTACAAAGTATCCAAGATCACAGTTTGATTACAAGACGGACCCAAGCAATGATTGCAGTCAAGTCAGATGCTCAGTCTCGAATGGCGTCCCCAGGCTTTGACTCCCCGCTCGTGAACGAGGGACCAGTGTCCCCATCTCTGCAATCCGAGCGCCTCTTTCGACGCTCTCTCTGTGGCTACGGCTGCGACCGTTCCTGAACGTCCCCGACTCCGCGATGCGCCGGTCCGATCCGCTCGTCCGCAAAGCATCCGCAGAAGCTGTGGAATTCTCACGGTGAGAGATGACAGGCGACCCATAGGACGAAGACAGCGACGGAGGTGGGACGGATGGGTACGTCAACGCATGGGGATTGGGTGCAGGATATGGGGGCGGTAGATTGGAGCTCAGTGAAGCCGACGACGGCGGTGTCGTCAAATGGGTGCCGTTGCTCACGTAACTCGCGGGATTCGTGGCCAAAGGCGAAAAGGGAAAGGGTGATTCGGTGGACGAGGGAGAATGTGAGAGTGGCGTGGTGCTTTCAGAGGTGTTGTTTATCGGCCGACGAATGGAGGATGACGGCCGCGGTATGGGCATACTGTGTGTGACCCGAGCACTCGACGAATGCACCACGGATGTGGTAGGCAAAGAGGGTATCGACCGGCGGTGGGTAGGCTGCGACAAGGGGTCTGTTGATGACAGCCCAACTAGGTTATCCACTGAGAGTCCAAGCTTTACGAATCCTATTAACAATTTAATGACACCTCCACAAGTGAATGGCTCACTCTACGCCGGTGCTCCAGCAATTCTTCACGATAGATTTCGTTCAGTCGAGCAATACGCACGTAGTCCCGTTCAGTGTCCACCAAGCGGTTGCGCAGCTGCTCGTTTTCATGCCGCATGGCCTCCAGCAATACTTCGGGACTCGGAGCAGTGGGATCATACCCATTCAGGAACGTGGACGTCCCAGCTCTCGCGTCTGGAGAAGTGGAGGTAGAGGCCGCCGCTTGTTGCTGAACCTGTGCCAGTCGTAGCGCGGAGAGCTCTCTGTTGAGGCGGTTCACATGAGATTCCGACTCAGCCTCGAGGGCATTTTCGAGTTGGATCTTCTCTTCGCGGAGCTGTGGATACAGAAATCGCTATCGGTGCACCCTCGGCCGGACGAGCAAGACAATTCATACCTGCTCCAACTTGCGAGACAAGACATTGATTATTCGTTCTTCCTCTGCTTCGTATGCATTGATGAGATTCTCTTCCCGCTTGAGCTGGCTGGGACAATTGGCTGAGGAGAGTCGTCGGATAGGAGAATCAGACATTTGGACAGTCACCGCTATGCACTTCGAGAATGGGTTCCAGCACCAGTAAGGGGACACAGCGAAGGTTCGCTACAAGAACGATGACCAGTGACGCTCGAGACAAGGGTGGGGCAAGGATGCGGAAGGAGACAAGGTAATGATCCAAGTGGACGTTGCCATCCCCAATTTCATTTACTTAGTCAGGAAATCCAAACTCTCACCCAAGTTCGCATATGAATTCAGGCTGGAATCTTGTAATCGAAAGAACAAAGAAACATAATTGTATCAAAAATCGTATCCTTCCACCTTGAATGTCTTGCCATATTGCAGGTAGCTCTCCATAATCTTGAGGATATTTTCAGGGAGTCCCATGCTCAGTAGGGTAAAGGAAATTTTGGCATGACCATGGATCTGCCCCAATTTAAAGAAACACCGCGCAATAAGTGTCGGGTACTACAGATCATCCTCAGCGAAGCACCCCTTATAATACGAGCACAACACCTACCGTCATCTCCGTGAAGTCAGCATGTTGGTATGTGGCAACCCTTATACCAGCCTGGATGGTATGATTGATGTCGCCCTCCTCCGCGTACATGTCCAGTAGCTTTGCCCACGGCTTTTGGGAGTACCGCGAAGTCTCGATGCACCTCTGATATGCTTCCTTCGCTTCCTCCTTGTGGTGTAGGCGAAGGCCCAAATCGCCGAGGATCTCCCATTCCATGCCAGTTTTCCGATATGCTACATGCTGTGTCTTGAAATGCGCCACCTCGGCTCTGAATATCGTCCACACTCTCAGATCCTGCGCAACAAGGAATTCAGCGACTACCAGAGGTCGACTCGTTGCCGCCCACCTCATAGAGTACCATGAAAAGATTGTCCAGCCAACGTTCGCACAAACGCTTGTTAGTGAAGGAAAACATCTCCTGTGGAGTAGATGGCGAAGATTCCACCTCTTCATTTGCAGCAGCAGCAGCGGTAGGTTTCTCCACGGTGGGGCCTGCTAGGCTGGGCCCATCACCATCCTTGTCCGTTCCATTGGGCGTCGTCCGACTCGACTCCGCCAACTCCTTCTCTATCTCCGATTCAGTTGATACCCGGATGATAGGAATGCTGTTCGAAGAACTGAGGCCCCCATCGTCCGTCTTACCACCAGGTTCAGATGCCTTGGATCCCCCTGAGCTATGCACAGTTCTAGTCGACGCATCATCATCTGCGGTGAGGGTTAAAGTTTCCGACATTTTTGAGACTGATCCGTCTTCGTGTATAACAGTGCTCCCTCCGTCCGAGGCACCTTCAGCCGCGGAGCGCGTTCGCTGTTTGAGGGCAGCGATTTGGAAATCTGACTGCGCTTTCTGCATGCGGTATTCTTCCTCCATCACAAAGACAGCACTCCGGGTTTTCAAAAGCTCGTCCCACCCTATCTCAGAAACCAAACGAGTAAGAAGGGCATATGCTCGCGCCCAGGTCCCTCGCAGACCAGGAGCCGGCAAACGAAGGAGGGCCGGGTCTGCCTAAACAAGGACGTCAGGCGGATATGTTTTCCGGACGTAAGCCAGTAACTAACCTCGTCATCCTCAGTCCTCTGTTTCTCGGGAAGAAGGTCACTAATCTGCCGTTTGACCGGAATATTTACGCGAGAGGTTGGAATGGCACGGTGAGTATCCCTCCCGTTGTAGGTGAACATTGGACATGAATTCAGCGTGAGTAAGGCCTGGCATGCTCAGCGGCGGCCCAAAAAGCGAAGACGAAAACAGCTCACAGATTCGTAGTCCTTCTCATCGATGTAAAGTTCTGTGAGTTTCTCCCATGTGACGAATTCACTTGGAGCGCAATTTACGGCCTCCTTCGCAAGTTTAAGTGCCCAATCGATTTGGCCTTTGGAGCGAAGAAAGTCACTCTGAACATGTAAAAGAGTGTAGGAGCGGGGTGTATGCCTTATAGCAGTTGATATAATTTGGACCGCCTTCACCTCCTCGTCTGCATAACCACCCAGTCAGTGGCCACCGTATAGGATTACGTGCGAATCTTACTCATTCCCAGGTAACTTTTGGCAAGAAGTGATGCAATTTCCGGTTCACGTGCGGAAAGCTTTTCAAAAAGGTTCGCAGCTTGTTGCCAACGCCCACTTCCACCAAAATATTTCAGAATACCGGCTGTCAAATGATTTGAGACAATCGTCGCGACTTGGATCTCTGGATCTGATCCCACTTGCCAACCTAGAAATGAAAGTCAACACATGATTGATGAGGGTGAGAACATGAGAGCTTTACCCTTCATAAACAAGGCTTCTGCAGCTTGCAGGAAGCGCACTTCGCCCTCGGAGGCAGTGATTGGATCGAGCTTCCGGTATGCATCTAGCCAGTAGGTGGGATCATCGGAGTACAGAATTGCCCGAAGGAGTGCGGACACGTATGTTTCTTGCCAAATTTCGGGCGTGGCTTCGTGTCTAGCGTAGCATATGAAAGGGCGTATTCCGCTAGAAATGAAAACCAACGGACCGTTCCCCACGCAAGTCGACTACGTAAGCATTCACTCCACCAGGGATCTTGACGTCGACGCGAACATCTACGCGAGAGAACGCATTAAAACAACTGTGTGGTTTGTTGTCAATGAAGTAAGGAAGGTATGGAAGAGGGAACTCGCCAGTAAGAACCATTCCTAACTTTCCAGACCGGGCCTTTCGAGAACCAGGCTGAGTTATCCTCCAGAGAGTAGGTCAAGGAGTTGATGTAAGCGGCGAGGGAAGCAGACGAAGAAGCGTCAACGCCTGAGACGAAATGGAACGAGCCAAACTACATATACGTTCCCGCAAAGGTAAAATGAGAGAGAATAGTATGACCACAAGATATATCGACGTACATCGCGCTGACCCGTCTTTCCTGTGCTCTTCACGACATAACAGAGGTCTGGAGGTCCAAGTTCACGAAAGGTAGCTCCACAGAGATGAGCTTCGCTTGTTGTATCATGCAGAGATAATCCAGTCCCTTACCCAGGCTCTCTGTCCTCGCTGTCAGGGCTTCACCGATTTCGACCTAAATTCCGACGATCAGCTCGCTTGCCTTTGCAGATCACGGTGAGACAGAAATGACCGACTTCGAATAACTCAGGTATGTCCTTGAAGACTGCCTCCGTCATAGTGGAGGATAGTACTGCGCGGAACGAATACAGTGCAACGCGACCGTCGGCACCAATGGCGATCTTTGTTTGGGCCGTGGTCAGGTTGCCAAACAACCGTTTGCTGCTTTGGTTACCACGAAAATGTGTACCTTTTTTACTAGTATTACTATGACGCACTGAAGACATACATGGGGTTACAAACTAGATACAAACCCGTTCTCATTATCAGACATATGCCAACCATAGTGATGCAGGCGTCCCCTACTTCTTGTTACATGTAGCTTTGTGTGTGGACCAGTGGGATTTTTGACAGGTCGTGTCACAGTACCTGCATACACATTTAGGATCCGATCCAAGGCTACAATGTGGTATCTCACCTTGTTTTCTCACACCCACTGCACTTGCGAAGGACTGCACTCGGATTGCCGCACCACGAGCACCGATAAAGTTCCACGGTATTGGTAGTAATCCTCGGATGAGCACACAACATAGGCCCTTGCTCTTCATCATCTTCGATTTTGATGTCCGCTAACCAGAGTGCCAGCTGGTCCTCGGCGCTCGTCGGAGAAAAGATGTGCTTCTCATGGCCGAGCACGCTATCGAAGTTTGCAACAACAGAACCCCATTTCTTTATGCCAGCCGAGTAGTGTTTCAGGATAACTTCTTGAGTGAGACGCAGCTGCGTTTTCGGTGGTTTAACCCAAAATAGTCTACTGAATTCATCAGCATCTGCCAGCTTGCTGAGGGCAGGCTGGACACATCATTAGTTTATCGCGAAATTCAGTAAAACGCCGAAGATTAAGATACCTGTAATTCGCTCAAGTCCTCTGACATATCTGGCCCCTTCATCGCGATCGTAAGACAGATATACCAGTAAGTGACATTTTTCATGTGCCGTGCGTCGGGAGGGGCTTGTGCAACATAGGTCTTTGCGTCCTCCAATGAACTGGTCAGAAAGGCAACACCTTCCTCCCATTTCTTATCGCCCTCGCTCGACTCTTGGATGCGGCAGATACCCAAGTTTCCAGCAATCTCGACAGCCCGGTGCATTAGTCCAAACCGGACGAATGGAGTGGCATTGGGACACTTGAGGCCCTTCTTCGCGCAACGCAGGCCCTCTTCGATGTCGATGCCGAGGGTCACCACGTAGTAGAAGTATGGGAACTTGGGATTGCGCTTGATGGACGACTTGGCGAGTGCCACCGCCTCGGAGACACGGGAACGAACGATGAAAAACTTCATGTCGAGCATGTCCGCGAGATCAAGGTCGTTAGGCCGACCCTTTTCGCGAATAGCTTTGGCGCACAAAGGTAAGGCATCGGTCCACATCTTGAAGGGCAGACCGACGTCTAACATTTCCATCTTGCCTGTGCGTGGATTAGGCGATTGGAAACCACCCTCGCCAATGGAGAACTCGTTCCGTGTGATGAGCTCGGTAAGTTTGAGTCCCAATGAGTACAGGTCTCTGTCCTGCGTACAGCCCATCATGGCTTGCTGATAGTCTCTTACAGAGCGAAGAGTTACGTATGCATCACAACGGGGAAATCCGTAGTCCATCATGACATCTTTGAGATGATCTGGGAAATTGCCCTGCAGGGCGTTAATGAGTTTGTTTGGATCGTTGAAGCGTTGGTCTTGCTCGGAACACGTGTTGTGCAGCCGAATCAATCCGCCAAGTGCATAACACCGACTGGAGAGATCGGGTCCGCGCATACAAGCAACAAAGAATTCGATCGCTGGTGGATAGGCCATCCAATCCTGCCAACAGTGAAGCGTCGTCTGTGCGAGCAACTCTAGGCCGTGATGGAGAAGCTGAACACTGATTCCAGGCTTACTGAGCCATTCCAAGACAAGGGGTAATAGCGTGGGCATGTTGAATGCTCTGATGTACTTCGTCGCCGGCTTCTGCTCGGAACACATGGCTGCGCCTATAGCATGAGCCATGGTCGACATTGCAAGTTCTGCGGAGTCAAAGTCATCTGGGTGACGCTGCAGAACACTGATCAAAATAGGTGTCTGGAGAGCGATCTCCTGGCGAATGTCGACTCCGCCATGTAGGGTCACAGTTGTCAACGTTCTGAGAGCAAGACGTCTAGATCCATCTCGCTCGACCAGTGGCATGATTTTGGACAGAAGACCTAGACACATAATCAATCATCATCACAAGAGAAGGAGAGAACTACAAACCTTGCTGAAACAGACGATTTCGGAGGATAGAATCTGCACACATCTTGGTGTATATACCAATGATGCCCCCTGCGATCTTCTCGTTATTTGAGTTTGCTGTATAAAGGCTGTCGATGCGCTTGTAGATAGCATCGAAGTTATTGTAGACCTTTTTGAGGCCACTGCGGCGGGTCAGGTCTGCGATCTTGAGTGAGTTTCGGAGCAGGTCAGGGTCTCAGGATCGCACCAGGTAATTCCAGGTAGTTGCAAAGCAAGTTGGCTACCGTGTTCCAATCCTCTGCGCGGTCTATAGCCTCAATCAATGGCGCGAACTCCATTGACCTTGGACTCCCTGTGACTGATGCTTGTGATTTCGGCTTCGCTTTCTTTGCGCCATTCTGCTTCCCTCGAGGACCAGGCATTGTGGTTCAAGTTTCAAGTGGGTATTGACCCTCGGCAAGATATCTATGTACCCAGTTAATGAGGAGTCGCAGACAGTTCATCAAATCGGCAAACTGGGTGTCGGCAAATCTGGTGGGTCGAATCTACACGTAAAATCCCATTCGTTACATAGGCTCTGCATGATGCGACTGGTAAGCGGAGATAAAGAGATGGTCGAGGCGGGCGACGAGAGTCTCTTCGATATCTGATCCACAACCCCATGGAGGTGTCAAGCTAACTAGTACTGGCGTCCCGTTATCTGGCACATGAAATGCTTTTGACTGAGGCTGTTGGACGTCCTATTTTGCCGGTATTTCGTTGAAGGTCTGAAATTTCGATCTGCAGCGCGTCGGTAGCCCTTGTGTCGCACAAAGAGACGAATTCCATTCAAGTACATATACTGGCTAGAGGGCTTTGGGTCTGCTTGTCTTGCGATAGAGACATCGCCCCTGGGTTAGCTTTCGAGTCTTAGCAGTACGAGAACATGTGACAGTCTGGAGGACCATGCAGCTTTACGGATCCCAAAGACTTCCGCTGCGAAGGAAACATCGTCGCTGATTTCTTGAAGTCACGCTCTTCTGACAGGAACATCATCCCTAGGTCGTAGTCTGGGGACCACACTACAATAACAGGCAGCACAAGATAAATGAAAAGATAAAACAGCGCGACGCACGGTACGATCTAGTCATTGCGTGCGTTGTGTTGAACTATTGAAAGCTCTGGCCAATGGATGTCGCTTTCTATGAGGACCTAAGTTGGTTCGTTTTAATTACATAACAATAAATTGGACCTTTGCCGATGGCGTTGTCTCGACTGCTGGAACGTTGATTTTCAGGTCAATCACTTCTCTACATAGGCGTCTCGATTTGAAAACACAAACTCAAGCAGGTGGTGAATATTTCTGAGATCAACCCCTCAAATTGGAGAGATAATCTGACTACCTCGGCGGGGGTATCAGAGGTATATAAATATGCAGAGTGCCATGGTATACAGAAGTCAGTACTGTGACAAGGTGTGGACCTGAACAAGAAGTAAATAAAAATATTATAAGAGAGCGTCCAGGAAAGTGGTCATTAACAGAAGCTTGCTGATCACCAGACGAGAAAGAGACAACAGCTCAGACTCGCTCATACATACAAATGTATGCTTTACTCTTCATCACTTCGTCGAATGAGGCAAGGCGGACGACAGTATCGCTGATGTATGCCCAATCCCTTGGCGTTCTCTCATCTGAATGCTTCTCCTCAAGGGAAAGGTCCCTTTGCTGAACGTCTGAGGACGGGAGGGCCGTATATGCGATGTAATGTCCACCCAACTAATAACAGGCTGTAAGGAAGAAGCGAATCGTTATCGAAAAATGACGTACCAAGTTTCCGATGTGTACGACCACAGCATAGAGTCGATACATGCACGGTTCCGTTCTTCTAATACGACCACGCGCAGTCGAACATTTGGTAGGGAAATAATCCTCTTTCTTGGGCGCGAGGTAAGGTGCCAGATTTAGGTACTCCGGAAACGAGATGTAGTCATCGAGCTTCTTGAAGCCTGATGCAAACGACGCTAAGGGAACCTTCGATGTTTGCTGGAAGCGCTTCAGATGGATGACAAGGATGGGAGGTGGGGTAGAGATGAGGTATCGCTTATATGCTGGCCGCATAAGCACTTGCTTGGAACGGGGGATGCCAGTGCTACCCGATTTTTCCTTCGGGTGAGCTTCTTGAACACATAGCGCTGCGGATTCGAAATGTGTTTGGGATGCGCTCGGCGACAATATTGGGGATGCAGCAGATGAGACATCAGAGAAGACATATACTGCGTCACTCTCTCCTTCAGAGATGCCATCACTTTCTGTGGCGCTATCAGAAACACGATCTCCATCTTTTCTATGCCGGTCAAATGGGGCGCTTAACGAAGTCCTGGAAGACGATGGAGTCGCAGCATATACTTCTGTCACGAAGGATGACATGGTACTCCCTCTCGATGGGGTCGCTTTTGCCGTCCCAACAGAGCGTGCAGATTGAGGAGTAGACATTGAAATCGAAGGTATGGGAGTATTCTGCTGAGAAAGGGAATCACCAAGGGAGGTATCGTCAAAGGTTGCACAATCATTGAGTTGTAGGGCTGGAGGAGGGGGCCTCGGAGTCTTGGTAATAGACGTTAGCGGCGAATCACGAAGGATTGTATGAGATTTTTCAGAAGCATCTTCGGAATTGGTGCCAGAAACCAGTGTCATTGCACTTGCAGATCCAGGCTCGGACTTCCTTGACTCGGGGATATGTACTGATAGCGAAGAAGATGCTTGTTTAACATCGCCATTGCTCTCGTCATCACTGTCAGTGCAAGAATCACTGTCGTGGGGAGATCTCTCCACTGGTGGTTTGTAAACACCATTTGCGATCTTCCAGCAGCGACGGCAGCGAACCATATTTTCCCCATCTAGCACCTCCACGGAAGTGAAGAGCCGTAAACACTCCTCTATACCTCGAAGTTGGGTGACCTTCAAAAACGTGTTCTGGATTATACTTGGGGGAGTGATGGTATCTTTGGATTGCTTAAAGAACGAAAAAGGTCCGGAAGGATTATGAGGGACGGTGTCGGCGAGGATGTCGCGTAGGTATGCAGTTTCCTCCGCACTGAGCTTTGGTGGTCGCAGTTTATGTCGCTTGGAGCGGATAGAAGGGCTAGAAGGTCGGGTAATCAGAGGAAAGTGAGGCATCGACAGGGAATCCTGGGGCTTCTGAGTTGTAGCCAATGATCGTTTCATGTTAGTCAGCTGAGCTTGCAGTCTTTCATTCACAAGACTGAGTGAAGTTGGTCCTCTATCCGAATCCGTTTTCGCGGAACTGGGTTCATCCGAAACCTCTGAGTTCAACACTGGAACTGTAGTGGTGTTCGGTGGGTGGGGATCTTCTTCTTGAGCTTTGGTCGCTGCTTTGGTAGAGGCGACGTTCTTCGCCTTCTCCTCTCTGCTGTTACGACTGGATTCTCTAGAGTTCCATGAAAGTCCCACTGACGCGCTGATGCGCCTGCTAATTTTCACCCAACTGTCATCCTTTCCTTTTCTCTCCTTTCCGGTGGGTTTCGCTTTGTCTCCAGCGGCGATGTCACCATCGGGAGGTTCTGGCAGAAGCGGGGCATCCAAGTAGTCCGAAGCGGTAATAGATTCCTCGGCACCAGGGTTCGGTTGAGTTATGACGGTGGCAGGTAACTCCAGTGGAGGGGTGGACTTCGTATGCGAAGCGACAGTATCCAGTTTCTCATGAGAGGACAGCTGAACAGGCACCTCAACAAGATCTATACTTCTTCTCCTTGGGTTCTCGGATAAGTCAGGGCTGTCCAGGGCAGAGTCCCGCACTGGAGTCGTGGGAACGGAAGATGAACGCTGCATGGGTGGTGCGACGACCAGTGCCGAAGCTGATATATTCCGAAGCATTTTAGCCAGTTGTTTTAGCTTGTCACGCTTGCGTTCCCGCACATAGTCTTCAGCCTTGATGCTTAAGCTGAGATCATTGAAGTCCTCGTACGTGTGGGAAACGTGTTTGCAGGTTTGGCAAACCAGAATACTGGCTAGCTTTCCACCAAAGAGCATGTCGACAAAGGGGACGGGCCCGTCATCTTGGGGAGGTGATGGGTCAGGGTCACCAGACAGAGACGTCCTCATTGGACCATTGGAGGTGCTTTCCACAACACGTTGGCTGGGCCGGCTCCCCGATTGGTTTGACCGCATTTGTGATCCCTTTTTGATCGTCTGAGGGATATGATTAAGGAGTAGAACGGTAATCGTTAAAGACCCACGTCGATCTCTTCCATTCGCATGGCATCCAACAGCTGGCTAAGGAACTCGTGTGCATCTTGCTGCCTGAAGTCCAGATATTGGTCATATTTCTGCCCTAGCGTAGCTAATATATCCCTAGGTTCGGAATAAAACGACCTCAGAATGGGATGCAGATAAATTTCTGGAAACGGACCTGGGACTCAGGATGATGTCTCGTCGGCGGTTGTTTCGTATTTCCCAGGCTCGTAACAACATATCAATGAATGCATCGCCGATGGTAAGACCTTCTGTCCTTGGGAGCTCGAACTCCCCAGTGGTGCCATGTCTATTGGCCAGTTCTGGAGATCTATGCGACGCTATGGGAACATCGACAGATGACTGAATCACAGGGGGTATAGGGTCGAATTTCACGAGCTGTTCCAGATATTTCGTCGCTATAAGCTGTAATGAGTGAGAAATGGTTCGATTCTCGAGGGCTGCCACATACTCCTTGAAGTACGGAATTCATGAAGCACGTATTGCCATGATTTATCAAGCCAGGCGGGAGGAGTGCATTCTTCTCCTTTTCTTCTCGTGCTTTTCGTGCTCTGTACAACTCCTGTGGGGTCGGGGCTTTCTGCTTCGGCATCGTTAAGGATAGCTGTGTCGAGACTTGACGGCCCCGAAGTCCTTCCAAGTCAGATCTGGACTCCCGAGATCGAAAGTGAGCCGCAGAGATTACCCTTCCAAATGATGTTAAGGAAGAAAGGAAAGTTGACGGCCCGTCTCTCGTTGCGATCTGTGGCCCAGCAAGCAACAGTCCAACCTAGTATTACAGTACTAAATAATTATAGGACTGCCGCGCCCGCTATTGCAAAATCAGGACCAACTTACGTAATACATGATATGAATCCTACTAGCTGTGCACTGGAAACACCGCATTTTACAGGCAGTCCTTGTCTTCCAGGCACGTACAGGCTACGGCTAGACAGCACATTCGGAGACGACGCAGTGCTGCGCGACTGTGCGGCAGCCAATTTCATTCTTTTGTCGACCCATTTGGCTTGCAAATAAGCTGCTCGCTAACCCCTCAAGGCTCATAAGCTCACCATATCCTTCGTGGTGAGTAGATTCTCCTCTTCGTGAGAGGCGAAGCTACACTGGGGAGCAACGCACACTCTTTTTCAGCGCTTCTTCCCGGTGCCGCAATCTGCAATTATCCTTGCTATCTCTCCCACGCGCTGCCTCTGCACTTCCGTATTTTCCAGTCCCAGTAAACAATTCCGAGTACCACCGTTTTATCTTTATCCTTGGGAAGTTGCCAGCAACGACTCAGTCAACTTTGTCAGCCTAGATGACACAACACAGTGATTCACCAGCACATCCAGTGTCGTATTCAATCGACATTGAGCTCTTTATTTAACTCGGCTGCGATGCCATCGTATCCTTCTTTCCAGAAATGCATGGAGTGGTAGTTTCCCCGACAAAATCCTTCGGTCGACCTTCGAGAAGCTTGTTATACAGCCGTATGTAGCTATCGAGCAGGATGTTCGGATCACCGCCAGCCTCCTCAGGCCCTCAACCATAGATATGCTGCAGAGGTTACCCTCATGGGATCGTCTATCTGGACCTTACGCAGGCCGGCGTTGTACAAGATCTCCAGCTCGCGGCGGTAAGCTGCAGCAAGATCGTCGGGGTAGACACCAGGTCCGAAGGTATGCTCGCCTTTCTGGTATCAAAATTCTGAACGTCCTTATCACACTGGTACAGGCTTACCATGAACAAATTGCAACCATGGTAATTTTGATGTTCTTTACTCCATCAGGTTGCACCAATGATTTTAAATATTCGGATTGAGGTAGGTACCCTGATTTCACATGCCTAATCTTGCTTCTTGGGTTTATGGACCTTTTGCCAACTATGGCATCAGTATAAGCTTTGAAGGTATGGATTTTCCTCATTCATCTTCATAAGCACTCTCACAGGAGGATAAGGCTTGAAATTACGTGGGCACCGAGTAATAATCATGGGAATCATTGTTTGGTTATACCCTGAACATTTTGATTGGTGGGTCATGGACAACTGTGGTCGCAGAACAGAGGTGTCAATAACGAAAACATTGTACACTAAGGACATGCCCACACACCTTCGATACTTTCGAGGTGTTCAAAGAACCCATCGGTAAATCTTATCAACGCAGATCATTATGCTGATGCTGGCAATAGTTCCGAAAGACGAACAATTCACGCCTTATTCGTTTTGGTGGAAAGTTACCACTAACAAAATAGTAATAAAGTCGCCAACCTGTATTCACTGTCTAATGTTCTTAAAACTCAGTTCTCTCTGGAGTCGCACTCCTTCAGAGATTGCCTTATCTTCGACCTCACGCAGCTGACCTCCTTTCTTCCAAACCGTTTCCGAACTTAGATAGACGGCCACAGCAAAGAGCCTATATGATCTGCGTGGAACAGTGGATTGAGTTTGAATGCCATCGTGTGGAATGGGAGCAGAGTCAAAGCTGTCAGGAGGAAATTCGACGCCCTAGATACTGCACCGCCCGCATATTTGATCCCTATGACCGGAAGACGCAATGATCCTTTGGCTACCTGAAACGAGTTCTTGTAACTTGAGTAATTGCAGCATATATGGCTTTGTAACGCAATACAGAAATCAAACGAGGACAGTCCAAGGTAGACTTGGCGATAGTAGGTCTGTCGAGGGGACCAGTATGAGATACGTACACTACCTATGCACTTACATTTATTCACAAGGCATATGGCAGAAAACTAACAAACAACTATCTGGAAAAGGAAATCGATTGATCGAAGTCGTCGCGTCAGGAATGCCCTCAGAGTCTATCGGTCGTTACGAACCTCCTCGACATCACAGGTCCATGATGTACGGCTCAAGGAAGTCCATGCGAGAGAAATGTACGGAGAAGGTAGCGAGGTCTTCATGGTTTCAGTTCTTCCCTTTGGTGTACCACGGAGCGTTATTCCAGATCGCAAAATTTCTAAACGTTACCCAGACATAAAGCAATCCCGACGGTAGAACTGCATTCGTCATGACGCGGGTACTTAATACAAAAGTGATATCTGGAATACAACGAATAGAGATACATCTTGGTGTGTAAATTATTTGTCACCGAGAATCTGTTTGATCCCTTTTCTTCGTATTAGCGCTGCGGCACAGACCACACACACGAAACTCACTATCAATAATGCCTAAGTAGGAGGCAGACGCAGGGCTATCCGGGTACTCATCCAAGAAACTCAAACCGTAATCGGCGCTTCGACCTATCCGCGGATCGAGTGGTACCTTTCCCAGCAATTCAATCCCAGTCTCCTTCGCAAGGCTCTCCGCGCCTCCTGTTGTTGGCCTGAAAATCTGACTTTCGGACTTACACGAGGGGCACACGAATCCCGACATGTTCTCCACGAGTCCCAAGATGGGCAAACCAACTTTTCGACAGAAATCAATTTCTCTCCGTACGTCTTGAAGAGCCACTTCCTGGGGTGTCGTTATGAGCATAGCACCATCTATTCCGCTCTCTTTGAGGTATTGCATAATGCTTAGATGTTCGTCTGACGTTCCAGGGGGCGTGTCGATAACGAGATAATCCAAGTCTCCCCAGTCCACATCCTTGAGGAACTGGGCAATTAATCCGTTCTTCTTCGGACCTCGCCACATGACAGCGTCGCGAGAGGACGGCAGCATAAAGCCGACGGACATAACTGCCAAGTTATCCTGCACATACACTGGTGACCAACCCGCTGAAGAAGAATGGACTTGTTCCGATGCGATGCCGAGGATGGTTGGAATGGACGGTCCACAGATGTCTATGTCCATCAAACCGGTCTGCACCTGCTCGTCTGCTGCGAATGCCCAGGAAAGTTGGGCTGCAAAGGTAGACTTCCCGACACCACCTTTCCCTGAGAGAACAACGATTTTTCGTTTGACAGCAGACATTCTGTCACGGATGTACGGAAGCGCCGGATCTGGACCCTTTGGTTTGTCCGAAGCGCAGACTTCTTGGTTCGGACATCCTCGACAGGCATCTGCTTTGCCTGCTAGTTCCGACTCGGTGCCCTATGTTAACGATAACTTATAAGTAAGGTGGACTCTAGAATAGTGTTGTGGTCATCATTACTGGACAATGTTCGGGAGCATCGGAGGGTATTGAGTGTGCGTTTTGGGTATCTTCGGCCATCTTGCTAGAAAGTATAATTCTCGAGAAGGAAGAATGAGAATGAGACTAGATTGGCTGGTACTAGATGATTGCCCTTAAGTAACGCCATTACATAATCAAACACCAGATTAGGAAATTACTAATTGCTTCAGATTGCGTAATGTTGATCCATTGGAAAGATCTATTCGACAACTGCTTAAGAAAAACTTTCAGGTCAATAAAGCAATCCTAAGGAATATGCATAACTGGCGTCAACGAAAACATTGCTTGTTATTGTTCCCGTGGTATGTTTCACTTCCATTTTACTTGCTGTTACTTACACCGCTGAGGGAGTCCTTGTGCTGACGGAGCGTTCCTCTACGCCAGTCCGAAAATATCGGGGGGCGGAGGGCACATAGTGGGACGTTTGGTGCGCTTTCATCCCCTTCCCCCTGTCTCCATGGAGTGTCTTTCTCGGGAAGATCGAAATACAGCTTGTCGTCTCTTAGATTCTCAGCTCTACCATCTCAATGCATAGAGTTTCGCCTGTTGTTTTGTCAACTGACATGAGTATCTGCCCCGTATTATTGGGCAATATGAGGGCAACTTCCCCTTCTCTACGGACTCATATTCTCGAAATGTTTTTCACAGAAAACAAACGGGGTGCGGATGGTGGCCGATAAGTCAGAAATATGCCAGATCCACCATTCTACGACTCCATTCCATACCTCTTTCAGATACCCTCGAGCTGTGGCTTTGACGCCTTTACGTGCTTCATCATTGCACCCTTCCTTGTGGATGTCTTCCCACACTGTTTTGGCGTGCCATATTTTTGTATTGAACTATTTGTTTGTACCATTGCACGGTCGAACTCTCTAATTGTTGGTGCCCGTACGTTCGAAGATGCATTCGGATTGACTGGCTATATATTCCCCTCAAGGGGGATCGCACATGCTACATCATTTGACAATTGACGGATGTGGTGTGCAGATCCAGTCTGTGTGATGTACTACTGCAGGGGTTTCCCGCTTTGGAGTTTTGGTCAAGTGCTATGTCCATTGCAATATATTCACTGGCTTCGGAGTACCTTGATAAGTCTGGCGAGTAAGGGTACTGTTGGAATCAACAAGTGATACATACTGAATGGAGGGGGAAGCAATCCCATCGCCAGATGCCAATCCGACCAGCCTGTGTCGCCCAACACATCCTGCGTGGGGGCTGGGCTCTCTGAGACGAAGGGAAGCTCATCAGAAGGAGCAGAAACAGAGGGGCTTTGAAGCAAAGGTTCCATCCAAGCTGCAACTCTGACTTTCAGAGGCATGCAGTGACACGCTCAATAACCTAGTTACTAAGTAGTTACCGGACAGGCAAAGTTGCAATGTAGTACCATCCCAAATTAAGAAATGTCGAATGATCACCCCAGGCAGACGGTACCCCATGATAAGACACGTTCCAGCGACAGGGGAGCTCCATTGGAGTCCACGCAAATTTCCGAACTCTAGCTAGTATCTGCAAGCACATAACCAAGGCATACAGCTACTTAGAATAGTAGCTACGTGGAGGTAATCAATTTCCCCGGGCGCCCGAGGGAGCCTGATAGAAATTACATAATTCGACGGCACGAATAACTACTCAAAGGGAATAACTTGAACGAGAGGGGAAAATAATTGGACATAGAAACCTATCGGCGCCGTCCAGGAGGTACTTTGAATTGTTTAACCAAGCCTCGCCTCGGAGGTGGACATACCTTCTCATTAAATTTACTTATCCTTATAAGGGGTGGAATCCACCGGCTATGTAGTGATCGCCAGACTACTACATAACGCCTCGGATTGACGTAATCAGGGTCTTTTTGAGTTTGTACGCCTCCATACATATACCACGATTTGGGGAAAAATTTGGTCAAGCAAGGCAATACAAAAGCATAATAATAATAGAGCAGAAATGGAGGAGCAAAATGACGTCAATCAACTTTCTTTGGCTGTTCCACAGGCTTTCGCCGTTCAAGAACTTCCACCCATTTCTTAGGAAACCATCCCTCTCTTCCATCGCGAGTGCGGCCATGCCACCAGTCGGTTTCAACTTCCAAGCGCGGATCTACTTCTGTGCCCGTACGAGGATCCAACTTGCTCATAACAGCAACAATATCATTCTCCTTAAGCGCAAGTTCTGATGGTGATGAGGGAGTGAAGGGGTAGAGCGCTCTTGCGAAAGGGAGGGTAGACGGATCAATCGGGCCCAGCGATGGACCGACTTGACCTTGCTGATGCGCACGTTCGTTGAGAATTTTGACAAGTCGTGACATAGCATAGGGTACACCAAAGATAGCGAGGAAGAATATGATAAGTGGCTTTTTGCTAGGCTTGGGTGCCGGCGGACCTGCGGGACCTTGTACAGATTTCCCATTGACGAACTCTCGGAACTCCACTCGTAGAGCGTTCGCGGGAGTGCTTGGCTGGCCCGTGATAAGCTCCTTCATCCAGCGCACAAGACCAAATAGGCCTAGCACACTCCCAAGAGCATTCCTCAAGTGAGCAAACTGTTCGACGACTCCGACCATTGCAAAGAATGAGCTGTGGGTTGCCATGAATGTCGACTCAAGCATCTGAGCGACACCGGTGAAGGTCTGGACGATGGAGTGAAGAAGGGAGAAGGTTTGTTGCGTGGTGGATTCGAATGTCTGGGAGAGCGACAGGTTGTTGGGATCCATGCCTGGGTACATGCCCAACCCGCCCATGCCTGGCATCCCCCCATACATACCATTCATCCCATAGCCATACCCGCTGTAAGGGCTCAATCCTCCATACCCAAGACTACCACCGTACATTCCGCCTCCATAAGGCGAGTAAGACGTCCCCAGTCGCGAGTAAGGACTATATGTCGAGGGTGTGTTGTATAGGGAAGTGGTAGTTGGCACAGATGGGCCGCTCAGCGCTACAGGACGAGGAGGCACAGAGGGAGGTTCTGACGAAGTGCCTGATGGAGGGGCCAACGACGATGAGGACATTGGCTGAACCGATGCTGCTGCCGACGAAGATGATAGCACTGGGGTCGTGCGTTCCCAAGGCTTTGGTGGAGACGACATCGTTGAAGACAGAGGGCAGTACTTGACACAGCCACGTTCCGGTCACATCTCGGTCTTCTGCTACAAACTGCTTTACAGTGAAAAGACCTCATCTTATAATATTCTAGTAACATCCAGTTCCGGGGATGGCTACAAGTAAGGAGCGTTTCAGTTGTACAACTAGCATAATTGCTAAGTATGTGGGTGGTATATCAATCTGCAGTACGTCGTCCATTGAATAGGATGCATTTATTCCCAGTGACCGCGTCGATCAGTAGACCAACCCTGTTTCTTCTGGGCCGAGTGGCTTTGCAGTAATTTGGCCACGCCTGGGCGGTCTGCCAGCACCCCGTCGCAGCGTCTTAGTACGCTCTACAAATGGTCTTCGCCTTCTACCTCGGGAATTTCCCTTGGGGCTGGCAGGCGCGTGCGTTTCTTTGGACAGAACGTGGGGTCGATAAGGACTGTGCCTTTGGGACCGATCATGTGGTGACCATAGCGATCTAGTCGCTCCCCGTTTGGGCCAGTGATGGAGGCCGATTCCGCCGTCTGGCCAGCTTGAACTCGGTGGTTAGGCCGATGGACGGGTTCGCCTGCTAGAAGAATCGTACCAGAAGTGCCAGCAGTCTGGACGCGACGTTTTGTTGGCACCTCTCCCATTGTTACATCACCGCAACCATCGACCGAAAATGGCCCCGCTGCTTCCCTCATGGTTGCATCTGTCTCAGCCATCAGCTTCTGGAGCTGGATTACGAAGATCTTATGATCATCCATGATTTGTTGCTGTTCCACCTGTTCTCTGGAGAGGTTCACGGACGAGCCTACGTCGTGGTTCAGGATCATCCTATAGTCACCGTTACCCTCCCTATAAAGGCCAGGATGCTCGCAGATGGAATGGATGTCCCTGTCACCAAACCGAGTCGGACTGGGACGTAACGGTCTCGCCCTCTTGACTGGAGTTCGTAAGACGGAGCCTGCGTCATATGGATGCTGCTGCTGCGGGGTGTCCAATGCTTCCTTGAAAGCAGTGGGTGGTGGCGTCCCCGTATCATTCTCCATTCCATCCTCATATTCGTCCATGGCGTTGGACTTCTCCCTGCCCTCGACCTCTGACCAATCCCAGATTAGATGAACTCCTTCGCCGGTCGCGGAGTATTTGACTATGACTGGGACGCCGTACTTGTCTCGGCACTTGAGCCACTTGATCCCCTTGGAATAATTTTCGTCATCTTGGTTTTCGTCATTGTCGACTCCGACAGACATGGTCACTGGGGGAGCAACGGGGGGAGTTGGAGGAACCTTGCCAATGGCAGAGGCTCGCGAACGTGTCGCACGTCGAGGGACTACAGGAGATCTCAGGCCGTTGCTGTTGCGAGTAGTTCGAGGAGCCATGGTACACGTGTTGAAGCGCTTCTGGTTGTAATACTTGTTGAGCGGTGAGTAGGATGAGGGTAGCCTTGTCGCGAGACGGTGGGTGTATCTTTGGATCGAGTCCTCCCGGGCGATCACTCACTCATTAAATACGTTTCTTCAGCCTATTGCTTTGATCCAATTGTGGACCGATCAAAGGTACCCTTTGTTTCGCTCTGGCCACTGCAGACGTTTTGTCCGACAGGAGAACTGCAGGACAATGACTTTATACATACGCCGCCTCGCTTCCTTTTTTGGACAGGTGCGAGGGCCACCTATACAGCCTCACACTTCCTGACACCGCCGCGTGTCAGGTATATCAGAACCTGGCATTATTCGTGGATACTGGCGCAGCATTCGTCCCTTACGCTGACAAGTTCCCACTCATGACCTGAGTCATCCTGATAGGTGCAGTCATACCATGTACAATGGACTCGCTTGGTGGACCTCAGTTATGTCTGCACAATTTTACATAAGTTGTCCTCGCGGCTGATCCCCCCGGACTGTAAGCAGTGGACCGGAGAACAGATACTAATCGGTTGATACACCCCAGGCTTGGAATGTTATTCCACCTTTCCACACCAATTGCCAAATAAAATTGGGATAATTCCAGATGAGTATGTCGGGTTTCTATTGTTCGTGTGGACTGATCAATGGATCAACTGATATGGGTATCATTTGTGAACAGTGATAGCCCACTATAAAGCTCAGCATGGTGGATATGCCTCTACCCACAAGACAAACGCAAGATCGACTCGCTCTTTACGTCAAGAATCTCGACTACGCATATCTTTTTCGCCATAAATCTTCAACATGTTCCCTTTTGTTTTCAATCAGCCTGGCAAGGTGTCCTCTCCTTTCACAGCCCCGTATCATGGGAATTCAGCTGGGCTGAGATTTCCCAACCGCATCAAGCCGTGTTGCTTCCGCCCCCCACAGTTCAGTCCCTTTAGCAATCCAGTACGTGAATTCCCCTTCCCTAACGATAACCCCCCACCTAAAAACATTTGCGATTGCTCCGGCCAGAATCCACCCGCAACACGGCCCGTCGATTCAGTTCCCTTGCCGAACCAGTTTCAGAAGCCATCTCCTCCGACGGCGGCCACACCAGCTCCAGCTGGTCGATACCCTGCTCCTCGCAAGCGGTTCGGGGCACGCAAGCATTTGACGATGAACCCCGACGCGGTTCGCTCCGTTGTCAAGCGTCGTCTCGCTGCCAAGCACAAAGTACAAAAGAAGCGTCCCCGCCACGAGCGCCTCGCGAAGCGGGCACGCGCCAAGCTCCACGGTCTGCGCAGCGAAGTCGACAAGACGATGAAAACGGCTATGATGACGAATGAAGAGAAGATCTTTGTGCAGCAGCTCCGGAGGTTGCATTTAGACTCTGCGTTCCGCAACGACCTCAGTCGCTACCGCGAGACGGCCGAGCGTGCTGAGGAAGAAATGCCGGAGAGGCTCCGAGCTTATGCCGAACGCGATGAGGATGCGGCCCGTCTCCGTGAAGAGGCTAAAGTTAGAGCGGAGGAACTTCGTATCATTCAGCAGCGGCGTGAGGAGAATGAAAAGAAAAGACAGGCCGAAGAAAAAGAACGTGTTGAGGCGGAACGTCGTCGTGTGCGCGAGGAGAGGGAGCGATTGGAGCGCCAACGCAAGTTAGTGGAGGAACAACAGCGCAAAGCGAAGGAAGCACGCGAGAAGTTCCTTAGAGAGGAACGGGAACGCAGAGCTAGGGAACGCGAAGCCCAGGAGCGCGAAGCCCGGGAAAGAGAGGCCAGAGAGAGAGAGGCCAAGGAACGCGAGGAAAGAGAAAGAGAAGCCAAGAAGCGGGAACATGAAGCTAGGGAACGCGCTGAAGCGCAGGAAAAATCACAGGCCCTCGTACAGTTCTTCAAGCTCTACGAAGACAAGTGGGCTGAACTTAGGACCAACGCCATGCTTTCTTCCATCGATTTCAAGGAACTACCTTGGCCCACCCTGGAGCTCAAGTACTTTACTCCTGAGGAAATCACGCAGGATGGCGTTCGCGCTTTTGTGTTTCACGCTCTTCGCCCGGTCGCGCCGGAAAAATCTGCGAAGGACAAGGTCAAGGCAGAAGTGTTGCGGTTCCACCCAGACAAGTTTAACGCTCGAGTGCTCCCTAAGGTAAGGGAGGACCAGCGTGGCCTCGCAGCAGAGCTCGCTGGGGCTATCGTGAGAACCTTGACCACATTACTAGCAGAGGTAGAGCAAGGATCTTAAAGCACAAACTGAATGGCCTATGCAGCAAATGTATACAAAGAAGTGGATTGCAATGACAAGATTATGTACGGTGATGTCTAAGTTAACTACATGGCAGGGTGATACAGGTGAGATGAGACTCATTCAGGAATGACTCCCCGTAACCTCAAATCCCTGCTGCTCGCACCCACGGAGAAATTGATAGTTCCTGTAGGTTTCCGCCAACCCTGAGCGACCACATCCCAGATGGAGAGGTCATATCGAGAAAGTGTGATGGTGACTTGCTCGGTTTGACCAGGATCGACCTCGACATTATTGAATCCCTTCAAGATCGAAGGTGGTTCCCCAGCATCAGTAGGGTGATGGATGTATAACTGCGGGATCTGCGGGCAATCTGTAAAGTGGCAAAGGTCAAAAAAAAATAAACAACAAACCTCAGTTCCTGGAACGGATCCTGTGTTCTCCACATCAAACGTGACTTTGAATGCAGGTTCATGGAGCCTAGATTGAACAGTCAGTATTGAGGATAGTGGCAGGTTACATAACGAACCAGAGGGCTGCCGACGAGCCTTGCGCCATTGGCGAGGCTTGTCCATTCTGCCACCTAGAGATTAAGTCCTGCTCCGCGTCATCTTGTGATGGAACCTCAGAGATCGCCAAGTTAGAGTACTTAAACTCCGTATAGCTCAATCCGAAGCCAAACTCAAACCGGGGCGTAATGTCTTCCTACAGCTATATTAGTAAGTTGCAAGTAATACCTTGCGTTTCACTTACCGCATCGAAATGGCGATAATCGATGAGGAGGCTGCAAAGAGTTAAGAAATCACCGAAACAGCCAGGCAAAAAAAAAAAACTCACCCTTCCGTGTATGGAATTTCAACGACAGAGTTGCCAGATCGCTGGGTAACAAGTTGAGCTGAGTAGTCGGTGGGATTCTTGGCAATTGTATAAGGAAGCTTTCCCGATGGGTTGTAGTCACCATAGAGAACATCCGTGATAGAATTGCCAGCCTCTTGCCCTTGGATACCTGCCCAGACAACCTGCATAATGTATGAGTAAAATGGTCACATGATTGGGGAAAGGACACACAGCTGTGACATTAGGATGATCGATCCATGGCTCGAGGATAAGAGGGCCAACACTATTCACGATAACAATGGTGTTATGGTTTGCAGCCGCAACCGCTTTGACGAGGTTGTCACCGTTATGCCATGCTGTCAAGTTGTTCCTACAATACAGGTGAAAAATCGTCACTCATCAGGTCGCCACAATAGGTCTTCCGGTGCTTACCGGTCACCTTCATTACCGTCCACGGTAATGTAATCTTCGCCAGAATCGGAATTGATGAACACAAGAGCGACGTCTTGGCCAACGGCAGCCTTTGCAGCCTTCTTGAGATCCCAATCATTAAGGTAAGAGGTCACATTGGTGCCATCTAGAAAAGCGCGATCCTTGATAGCATCTAAAGGTGTGACCAGATAGGGGAAGTTGACAGTACTTCACGACCCCATTCAGAACCAAGCCTTGGGAAAATTTCACAGAACTTACCCCGAACCCCAGCCCATAGCAAGAATACCTTCGTCTCCGCCCCGGTCAGGGTATGCGTTGGGACCGTTTTTACTTGGCCCTGCATCGCTGCCAATTACTGCTAATTGATGTGGTTCGCTCAAAGGTAACGCTCCTCCTTCATTTTTTAATAGCACAATCCCCTTGGTGCCGATTTCCCGCACAAGAGAAGAATGCGTACCCTGCACGTCGAGATGCAGGTTATGTATGCTGTCTGATGAATTGAAGGTGTTGAAGTTGGTCTTAGGGTAGTCGACGTCTTGCTTGAGGAAGTACCACGCAGCGATAATACGGGTTGCCATGTCGTCAAGCCTTGTTTCGCTGATGTGCCCTTCCTTGACATAGGCAGTCAAGTTGCCACCGAAGTACGAGTCCCCCGAGTTGAAAGTGATATCACCAGGCATGGTCATATCAAGTCCTTTGACGGCAGAAAGCGTAGACATCGTCGCAGACCAGTCGGATTGGATATAGCCCGGGAAGCCAAACTCGCGCTTAAGGATGTTGTTTAAAATCTTGTCATTTTCGCAGGCATATGTCCCGTTCACGAGGTCTACATCTCCATCAGCTTTACATGTTCACAAGAGCCCCGGTTTGCCGCTTACTATAACTGCACATGACGGAAGCGACACCTGCCATTACGCTGCGAAGAAAAGGGTGCGCATAGAGCTCGTGTATGGTACGATCATCAATAACTGATGACTCTTGCGTGCGGAAATGTTCTTGCTCACTGTGGTTCCCTTCAAGTGAGTAACAAATCACACACGATCAATTGTCACGCACTTGCCGATAAAATGTTTAGCCGTAGCTTGGACGCCAGCTTTTTGGAGACCCAAGATAGTCTCATAAGCTGATTCGCCAGCCAGGAAGGGGTCAGCACCAAAGCCTTCCCAGTTACGACCGCCCTGGGCAACGCGACCCATATTCATCATCGGTCCAAGAGCGATATTGACACCTTTCCCTCGGAATTCTTCACCCATAGCAAGGCCGCGAGCGCGAAGGAGAGCACGATTCCATCTGAAGATGATGGTCAGGCACACGAGAAAATATGATTAGGCTTGGTCTCACGTTGACGCAGCTTGGATACCTGCAGGGAACGCTGTGACGTGATCAGTAAGCCGTACCCCGAGCGGAGAGTCCTGGTCTGAAGTCAGCTACGGAATTGTATATACAGTAAGTTACGCACTTGGAGACAGAGACCAGGGAAGTTCTTATTCGGAGGAATGTTGCCAACGCAAAGACCCTGCATCCATCCAACACCAGTGGTGATATTGACTTTCTCTTCGATGGTATAGTCCGAGAGCTGTGGACAAGGTGGTTAATAGGGATTCAAAGCGACTGCTCGACATGACGATAGACAAATCCTGGGTGATGTTGGACACGATAGGACGCCAAGAAAGGTGCGGGTTTTTCTGCCTCAAAGGAGATTCTATATATTACGCACCAATTTTTTAGCTTTCTTGTATGCAGCGGCCCAGGCAGGTGCAAAGTCAGGTACAATTTGAGGATCATCGCCGACATCTGGGGGATATAGAGGGACCGCAGCTGGATAAACGAGTGGGTTTGGAGGAAGAGTGGGTAATGGGTAAGGAGTGAATAGGTCCACCGATAATGTTGGTGAAGTAATGATCGGAGAAAAGTTGGATTGAGAAACGAGTGTGGGAGACGCTACAGAGGTAGACGTCCAAGTTGTGGATGTGGTGGATGGCCATCCTGCCGACGGAATGCTCCTCAAGTCGAGGCTAGCTGGTGCACTAAGCACGGAAGGTAGCACCAACAGCAAGGTCAGCAGATTGGAGAACATCATGAGCATCTACGAGGAAAAACTAACCTCAAACTCGGGTGTTTATAAGCCGGTCAGCGGCTTCGCAAGCGTCGGGTAAAGTTCCTCCATACCCGTTTCAAAATTCAAACAGTCACGTCATGTCAGCGGAACGACTAAACTCGGATCCCAATTGGGCATGTTTTTCCATCAAAGAATCAACGCGACGCGCGAGTTAGGTGGATAGTCCGACACTCCACATGTCTTTGGACTTTCCGTCGCTGAATGGTCAGAATGATGGCAGCCGAGGTTCAGAGATCTGTTTTCTTAACGGAGTCCGTGGACCAACGACTCTAGTGGGAAAAAAAATAGTGAGCAGTCTGTCTTACTTGCTAGCGGGTCAATAGATTGCAATGTCCATGAGAAAGTTGTCAATTATGTGCAATAAGACATGAAAGGAGGATGACTAGTACAGGGAGGCGGGATATTGTACACGCCATCGTGAACCGTGTCGGACCAGCGTGTTCAGCGACAACCTGACAGTACATGCAAGGCAGTCACAACTAACCTAGTCCACACCACTCGTTATTGCCACATTCAAAGCTCCATCTGCGGCGACCAATACGGGGCTGAACGCCAACCTCAGCCGAGCCTCAATGTATCCAAACTCTGTGCACATACCGACGAGAGGATGCAATTGAGCCATATAGGTGACCATCCACATGAGGTAGCACGAAGCAAGCGTGAGCATGAGGGCAGTTCGAATAGTTCTGCATTTGAATCAGCGTCAACTTCACACAATGGAGTAATTAGACATACGTTTGTTGCGGTCCTTTTGGGACAAGGATGTAAGAGCAAACCTCCAAGCCCAGTACAACCAGGAGTACGAATATTACGGGGAATAGGGACATGAACGCAGTTTGTTCTTGGAACCACAACTTGGGTTTAACGTGCGTGAGCAGTCAATGTCACGTGACTGACGAGACACACAAAAACGCGTCCGCTCTCCAAGACACCAGCAATGAACCAATATGACTCCTCTACTACATACGGCCCTGAGGAATACACAGGTCGCCATTTAAACCAACGAGGATATGTCAAGTATATTCTCAGGTGTTCTGTTCAGTCCGACCCTGGAATTCATCACCTCTCCCTGTTTCCGTTGACTTCCAATGCTTACTCCTCACACTAAATGATTTCTGTCAGGATTTTCACGCACCGGACAAGTGGTAATACGGGGAAGGAGATTCCTACGGTGAGCCCGACCCCTTCTTCAAGCCCCCACCTCGTACGAATATCCTCCAAGGAGGTAACACATAGATGAAACTGAACTAGTAAGAAGCAGCATATCGTTGGGCTTTGTAGGCTACGGCCTCGTGATGATCTAGGGCATGGCAGCTGAAGGACCGTAGTCTAAAAGCGGAATCGCAATCGTTATTTCGCAACTCTCGAAGTTTTTTTTTCCATCACGCCTCCAACGAAAGGTTTGCTTCCCCGCACTATTACCTGTCAGTTATCGTGCAAAGTGGTGGGAATTGATGGATAACTGGGCTTCCTCTTCGAGCCCAAGGTCACATCTGGACGTTTTTCGCTCTCAGGATCTTTACTTTTGCAATCTTCGTCCCCTTTGCCATCGGTTCTGGGACGGTGATAATGGGAGGTATGTGATAGCATTCGTTACACAGAATCGACCTGGAACGAGCCAGAATTGAGTTTTCACCGTGTATGCTATGGTTCATACGTGGGATGTCCTCGTGTGCGTACAAGTGCCGCAGAGACGTGGATGCTCAATGCACGTACCTATCAGCTGTTCGACGCCCAGGACGACCGAAGAGACGTACCGAAGTTCCGACTCGACACGTGGCTACAATTACCGTCCCTTTGGTACGATGAACCACGATTTTTGCAGCGTGGTCGTTGGAGCTTGAGAGGCCAGAGCATTTTTGTGGAAAGATATGTCCTGAAATACTAAGCAGCATCGATAACATCATGCATTTATACCCCGCACCTGGTTGACGTGCACATCCTGACATCCCTTCCTCATCGCTGATTTCAATCTGTCGTGTTCACTATCCGACCCCAATCCCCAATACCAACTTCAGTAAAGCGACAAGATGTATTAGGATTAGCAGATAAGGTACCTGGCACGTACCCTGCGATAGAGCTTGAGCTACATACGGACAACATATACACAGCAAGCACAAAACGATAAAACAGAGGTATCAAATATGCTGAACGTCAAAAGAACCTTGCAGAACCGGAACTCTGCCCCACTCGAGAGGCCGAGGACAACCAATTCTCCATCTTGGGCCACGGTGTGCCCTGCATCGGGGGAGTCTTGCCACTGTCGCTGACAGGGCCCCCACTTTTTTTCGTCTTCCCCTTTTCCCATACACTCGTCTCCTGTTTCGCCTTCTGGGCTGGGACTACCTCCGGCGCAGTCGCAGGAGCGTCCAGCTCGGGTATTTCGCCACCACTAATGGCATACTGCATCCACAACTCCCCTGCGAAATTATTTCCGAACTCTCCCAACTCGCCTTCGCCTTCGTCATCGCTATCACAATTTCCAGTCGGTGTCCATCGAACATGTTTGGCGGACTTTGCAGAGCCCTCTACCGTCTGCTTGTCTGGCTCGACTCCAATGAAGTTGTTCCAATACTCTGCATTCTCTTTGTCCAGCCAACCGTCGTCGTCGTCGTCATCATCCGACTCGTCCGGAGCATCCTCTTCATCAAGCGCACCTGGCATATGGGCACTGGTGCCAGCACCAGCACCGGCAGTCTGCCAGTCATCGTATGGGTCTAGAACGGTCGCCACACGTGCAGACTTGGATGTAGGAGCCTCTGTTCCATGGAAACCTGCCGGTGGCGCAGCACCCTTTGTTTGTTTGGCTGGTGCAGGACCCCCCCATGCGGTCTTCGCCCCCTTCATCTGTGACAAGGTCTGGGGAGGACCTGGCATAAACATGCCATCTTCCTCCGTACCCTCCAGCTCCTCTGAGACAGCAGCCGTCTTGAATCTCCTGTTCGTCGTCGGTGCAGCTGACGATTTAACAGATTTCTTCCCAGTAGAGGTTGAGGAAGGGACCGGTGCGGGCTCTGGCCATTTCTGGCTTTCAGCTGTGGATGCCTTCTTCTGCTTGCCGTCGACAGCTCCGTTCCGTGGCTTGGCGCCCCACGCGGAAAGGGGAGGCGCATCGAATTCAACGTCTGGTTCATCGGTGAACGTCACTGTCTTTGACTTTTTCTCTGAGGTGCCATTGCCGTTCTTGGCAGTGCCAGCCCAAGCCGATGTGAGCGACGAGGTAAAGGTCGAGAAGAGGCCCGCGCCATTATCAGGATCCAACTCATCGCTGACAGTAGCGTTATTCGAGTGTGAGGCGGATGGCACACCCCAAGCGCTCCTGGGGGTTGGTGCGCTCCACAGAGATGGCGGCGGTGGCGGTTCGGCATCGACGTCGGGCTCGTCAGCAATGGTAACGGGCTTGGAGACAGCTGCCTGCGCTTTCTTCCCTTTCTTACCCTTGACGGAGGACGCTGGAGCTGGATTGGGAAGAGGTACACTCTTGGGAGGGTCAGCGAAGTTGATGGTGATCTGAGGTATGTCTTGATTGGGTAAGCGGCTACTGTTCGTCCTCTTTCTGACCTGGGACGGTTGCGGAACGTTTGGCCCGTCACCAGCATGCTTTGCTTGAGCCAAACGTGCTGCAGCCTCTGCAAAAATAGCCTCGTTGGTAGAAGCCTCAACCTGAGAGAGAACGCTAGCGGACTTCTTCAAGATGCCCGGGGGATCTGGCTTAGTGGCCTGGCCCGAGGACGAAGCAGATAACTGAGGAACAGGTAGGTTCTCCTTTTGGGCGACGGAAAACGCCTTCTGTGGCACGGACTTATTGGACGCCTTCGGCGGAGCCCCTTTCGACCCTGATGGATCATCATCTCTGTGATGAGGTGAGCGATGTGCTATCCGCGCAAGGTGTGCTTTAAGTTCGTCTCGACGTCTGTCGCGCTCCTCAGCACAACGCCTCTTACGCTGTTCCTCCTTCTGCTCGCGCAGGGCCATCATGTGGAGCTCGTGTTCCTGCACAGCTTTGGCCCTACTCTCTTTAGTCCCCTCGTCAGCAAGAAGAGTCTCGACGAGTCTAATCTCGATCTCCGCGGCCTCTGCATGGAAATCGTAGATCATCTGGATACGAAGACTATTCTTGAACTCGTCGTACTCAGCCGCCATCTTGGATTTTACGAGGTCTGCATCAAGAGCCTCGTCGTCATCGAGGATAGTAGGTCCGATATACCGCTTGCCCAGCGGCAAAGCGTCGGTGGCAGTAAGCGGCGAGGACTTCACCATCTGGGTTGGTGGCGAGGATTGTGGTGGAGAAGACTGGTTAGAGAAAAGGGGAGGGGAGGACACGGTTGACATTGCCGAAGCTTGGCGCGAGAGGTTGTCTGTTGCGCGGGGTCGGGAGGCAGACTTGGGTGCTAGGGATGGAGACGGCTGGGGTGCAAAGCCGGCTTCGGATGCCCAGTGCTGGAAGCCAAAACCGCCAGCGGCTGTCAGCAAGGGCTCGGCCGGACGTCCAGCACTGGAGGCGCCCAAGTTAGCGAGATGATCCTAGTTAACCAATGATGAGTCGGGCTCGTTATCGGAAGTGTTCCGAGTCTTACCATTGATAGGGCAGGTAATGTTTTGGTCGGGTTCAACGGGCTGGCCGTCTCGACAAACAACGACGTGGGGTTCACGAGTTCAAAGGTGGCACTGCTTGACATGGGCGGTGACGGCTTAGAGGCTGGGGCCCTGTACTGGTCTTCGGATGGGATTTCATCTTCACCGATGGAAAATGCGCTGGCCCCGTCGTCGTCGTCGTCACCGTCGTCATCACCGAATAGGCCAATAAACACGTTCAGAACAGCCTGCTGTTCCTCGGTTGACATGTCGTTCCACTCGTCTTCTCGTAATTGTGCAGCCTCGAGGCGCTTTTCCCATTCAGTGCGTGCGGGCTCGGCTAGCTGTGGTGCCATCTGGGAGACCTTCTTCTGAAGCTCTGCGTCCCTGGCTTTTTGTTGGGCCTTGGAGAGGCCGGAATTCTTGTATTTTGCGGCGAGGTCCTTCTGGATCTGCTCTTTGAGTTTTTTTAGTTGTGGTTCGTACCAATTGGAGATGAACTTTTGCCATTCCCTGCGTACTTTGGCGGCAGGGGTTTCTACTGGCTGAGGGGGTGGGGGTGGGGGTGGGGGTGGGGGTGGTGATGGCGCAGGAGCAGCTTTGGCTGGCTGGGGAGCTGCGCCCTTGGGTGTGGATGGAGCCGCCTTGGCTGCCACAGAGGCAGGCGCCTTGGCTGGAGTGCGACGCTTGCTAGGCATTTGGGTAGGATAGTGAGGGGGGGAGAGAGAATATAAGTATGTATGACGCCACAGGAATCGAGGGACGTATTTTGACGGGAAGACAAGAATGAGAACGAAATCACGGTTCGATTACAACTGACTCGTGCATCTGTATCGCGTGCTGGCAGCCAATTGCCAAATGCAAAATGCGGTGTTATCAAGTGTACGATCGGGCCATGATAGGAATCTGGGTTGTATGAAATCTTATAGGGAGAATACGGGTGTGCAGAATTACGATTGGCTGGTTCAGTGGCAATTCAAGTGAGTTCGCGTGCTGTCAATGATAGGGATTTTTGTGCGGGAGAGGGTGGGGATAAGCTGGCAGCGTCGAGGGGGGACAGCCAAAAGACTCACCAGTGGTGTGTGGACGAGGACAAAAGCAGTGGGCATTGGGTCGCCCAGCCAGGATCACATGATCTGCCTCCCCGCGACCTCGAGGCTGGCGTCTACAAGTACTTTTGGTCGACCTCGTCCTAGGACGCACAGACACGTCACAGCAAGTACGGGGGCGGTGTCATTAGAACTGATCCAACGCCATGCATCCACGCGGACGTCGACCAAGACCATGCTGGCAGCATAACGACGCATAGGATATCCCAAGGGTGTTAAGCATGTCACATCGGACGTGGGAGTTGGTGTCGTAGCGATTTTATGTGTCGTACTTCACTATGAACAGCCAACAGCTGGGCTGGGGGTCGTCGCGCAGACACCGTTCTGGCATCCCGGATTTGCACTACAGTCTATCATTTGAGCGTTGAACCCGTGATCAAATACATACACATCTTAGTTCAGCCTCTGAATTCCTCTCCAGCCACCCTCAGCTTCATCGCTGCGTCGGCCAGCCTGAGGTCTGATCGACTGATCGCTCGTCGCATTCCGACTGGCCAGCTGAACCTCACAGTACTCCATTTCCTCCTCACGATTTCACATCTATGCAGGTACCCTTCATTATCTAACCGCGTAAGTTCCCCCGTTGCATCGAGGCATTTCCAGAGTTCTACCTACACGAGGTCCCCGTCTCAGGTTGATTCCACGCCATTCCCCCCCGGGCTCTCCACTCCAACCCACGTACTTGTATCTCTCCATCACCTCGCCTATCCCCCAAGGTTCGCATTCACTTCATTTCCACTCCAGGTTCTGATCATCATGTCCAGTGATCTGCGCCCCCCAATCTCGAGTGAAGGCCTCCCAGCTTCATGCCGCCTACCCCAAAGCCTGATCTCGAGCCAGACGAAGAATGGAAGGATCGCTTGAGACAGCAGATCCAGGAGAACCTGCGTCCCATGTTTGACGATGCCAGAAAGCGGACGGAGGAGGACCTTGCCAGAGCTCCGCCTGAACACGCTGAGCGGATAAAAGCCGACGGCCAAACCGCTATCGAGAACATCACCAAGATGGCTCACGAACACTACATGAGCGAGTTGCAACGAGAACGCCAGGAGAGGCGTCTGGCTACGGGCTTCTGGACAGAAGACGTGAAGAAGCAACAGCAGGAAATTTTGGATAACATAGAGAAGCAGAGAGCAGCTGGACAGACTTCTCAGCCCCCTTCACCACAACAAACTAGACAACCCCCGCCTCCTCGACTGCCATCGCCCCCGCCCCCGCCCCCGCCGCCTCCTCCGCCGCCCCCGCCTCCTCCTCCTCCTCCTCCACCACCACCACCCCCGCCTCTTGTACCCAAGGCGAGTAGCTCGGATGCAACAGCCAGAGTTGGCCGCTTGGCAAGGGCCCCCAGCATTTCCTCGTATAACGAGCGCAGCGGAGGACCTCCCCCTGATACCATCCTCCCTACTGTCGATGAAGTACCCCCGCGGCGGTCAGGCAAACCTCGCACTGCATCAATCACCTCCATGAACTCGTACAGAGCCCCATTGTTCTTCGATAGTGACAGGTCATCCTTTGACCGTCCACGGCCCTCTCCCGTGCACCCCGATGAGCCAGCACCCAGGTCCGCTAGATCCCCGACCGATTTCTCTGATAACGCACGCAAGGAGGTCATCTCGCGCAAGCCGAGCGTCATCGGCCAACCCATCTTACCAGAGATCTGGAAGCCCACCATCACTCAAGAACAGGACGCAAAGCTGTCTCGCACATACTCCATCGCCCGCCGCGGCAGCAACGCGAGTGCAACCTCCACTTGGGCCGGCTCCAACTCTTCCTTACAGGCCACATCACTCATGAACGCCCCGTTAACAGACGAACCACAGCCTATGACGAGTCACTCGGATCGAGAGAGAGCTGGGATCCATAGTGCAGAGCAGGAGTGGCAGAATTTGGATAGGGCACGCGATAAAGACAAGCCATCGAATACCCTTAGTGATGCTCGTTCTGTATTTGGCGCACCCCAGAGGTCGGAGGAACGCCTCGGCTTGCACCAGCCTTCCTCGAATATACCAAATTCGTCCTCTGCAGGTTCCACCTTGTACAATCTAAACAACAACTCCCGTATACATGTACCACCTCCATCCGCCAGCAGACCGATCAACAACAAGAGGTCGATCTCGTCCTTTGACGACGGCGTATTCTCGTTGTCCGGCAGTCCCGGCACCAGAGGTTGGGGATCGGTGTCTCGGTCGCCACACGATCATCGTTATGAGAGTTTCTCACGATCGCCCCAGACTCCTGACGAGGTGTCGCATAGCTGGCGACCCGCTAGCCTCCGGTCACGATACTCTACGCAGGACATTCGACATATTTCCCATCAACAAGAGTACTTCCCATATGGCCGCCAGATTGGTCCCCACCATGAGGAAGAATTCGATGAGCCTGTCGACGAAGACACGGGATCTTGTTGCAGTCACCATGAGTACACTGCTCATCATCTCAACGAGATCGAGTCCCAACTTCGACTCCGGGAAGAGACCCTCAAGAAGAGGGAAGCCGATATAACGAAGCGGGAGGAGGAGCTGAAACGGGAAGAGGAATCGAAGAAGGAAGACGAAGTAAGACGGAAGCAGCACGAGGAACGTCGCAAGGAAGAAGAGGCTAGACGGGATCGAGAAGCGAAGGAAGAGGAACTCAAGAAAGCAGCATTAGCTAAGCGCAAAGAGGAGGAAGATGCCACAAAGAGGAGAGAGCGTGAAGCCAAGTTGAAGGAGCGGAAGGAGAGGGAAGCGAGGGTGAAGGAGCAGGAGATCAAACAGAAAGAGGAGGAGGCAAAGCTGAAAGAACAAGAAGCAAGGCTCAAAGCAGAGGATGCGAAGCGACTGGAGGAGGAAGCAAAGCGCAGGGAAGGCGAAGCAAAGCGACGGGAGAACGAAGCGAGGAGGAAGGAGGAGGATGCAAGGAGGAAGGAGGAGGAGGCGAGACGTAGAGAGGAGGAGGCCTGGCGAAAGGAGAAGATGGCCCAGCACAAGGAGGAGGAGGCCAGGAGGAAGGAGGAAGAGACACGACAGAAGGAGTTAGAGTTGGGGCGACGAGAGGAAGATCTCCGGCGCCGGGAGGAGGACCTAATCCGCAGGGAGGCAGATACACGTCGCAAGGATGAAGATAAGCAGAAGATACAACAAGAGGAATTTCGTAGAAGGGAGGAGGAAATTCGTCGTCAACGCGCCGAAGGGAAAAGGCAGGACAGCTGGTCCGGTTGGTCTGACATCCCTCAGCCATCTCCACAGACGTCCAGCTCCTCTGGCCCGTGGCCCATTCCCAAGGCTAGTGACCGCGCCCCACCTGCCGCAAGTCCACCTAATGGAGGTACAACCCCCAGTCGTAGCAGTGGAGGCGGATGGACTTCCGCGTCTGCGTCTGCACGGCCAACATCTACGTCTGGTTCGCAGCCATCTTCTGCACCCAAACCAACGACGGGCACGAGTTCGACCACGAGACCTGCTGCTGGGAATCCACCGCTCTCGGAGGCTGAATTTTACCACCGGCAGGCTGAACAAGCCCGACAACGAGAGGAACAATTCAGACGCGAACAAGCTCGGGCCCAACAGGAATTTGAACGACTCAAAGTGAAAGAAATGCCACGGGAGGAGACCACGAAAATCTTCGAAACTCACCGCCGTCAATGGGAAATGATCCAAACTCAGTTGACCCAACATCAGAGCCAACCTCAGCCGGGCTCATCTCGTGGAGGACTCATCTGGCAAGACTTTCCTTGGCCCATGTTCAAATCTCCAAAGGGTCCCGAGGAGCTTACTGCGCCCGCGATCCGTAGCTATATGCAATCCCCGTTCCACCCCCAGGATAAATCACAGAGAGATCGAATAAAGGAGCTCATCAGAAAGTGGCATCCCGACCGCTTCAACAACCTTCTTCCGCTGATCAATGTCAACGACCTTGAGATGATCAACGAAGGGGCAGGGTCAGTGGTCAGAGCTCTGAACGACCTTTTGCGGACAAGCGAGTGATTTCGGTGAGCAGGGGGTGAGTACCAATTGCCCACTGGTAGAGATCGTGCTCACCCTTTGAAGCTTTTTGAAGACGGCGTGTATTATGATACCCACATCATCACATGTATGCACCACAGCATGTTTCATATAAAGAATAAACGATTGTAGTTCTATCAAGTGTCAAAAGCGTCCCTAGTACTGTGAGCTAGGGATGAACTAGGGTCTTCGAAGTTGCAAACACAAATTTACATAACTCATGACAAAACGAGCAAGGTTGGTCAACCTATTATCCTATGCAAGTGATTTTCTACAGGATTCCACAGTTTACCATCGTGCAAGCACACACCGACAAGTACAGGACCCATCTGAGCGCTGAGCCTTCTTGGTTTCGGTCAACGGGCCCCGCCCACCTCAGCGAACTTATCCGCGGAGTTAGTCCTCCAAAATGCTGTTATTTGGAAACAGGTTTCTCAAACACCGGCGGTCTTTGTGCTGAGTTAGTGCCATCATCGTATACCAAAGTGGTTCGAGGACGAAACGACCTCCGAGGGGCCAAGTAACTGATACACTGCTGTAGGAAAATAGGAATACCCGGACGTCGACACCGCAGCAAGTTTCTCCCTCGTAGCTGCCCTGCGTAACTCCGGTTGTGGGGTAAGCAGTATGGTATATCCCGAGATATCTCCTTTCTACCCCTCGGACTCGCGCCCATCGCAATCCACAACCGTCAGTTGTTTTTGTCTTCAGGTCATTATCTATCCAATCAGGATGTGAAAGATCATCTAAATTTGCTCGGCAGAAGGCAGTCAAGGACGATTAAACAGGTTCGCAGTTTTGCAGGGCATAGGCGCTATGTGGTTCCTCCATTAGGTTGATCCGAGAGTGGGTGCGAACTTATCGCACAATTCCCTTGAGTGCCATTTCGGAGGCTTTGCGTAACTTACGTCGAAGGAACCTCGATATGCATCAAGTTATCGCCGTTGTCGCTGTCAAGTCCTGTTACTTCGGCGAGATCTTGCTCCAATTGTATCGACCCATCCGCTCCAGCTATTTGAATATGGGAAAGTTAGGACAGTTTGTTGATGGTGTCCAAGGTGCGCCTTGTCGCGATAAATTGTCGTGTTAACCTATGCCATCATATGTGCCCTCAGTCAGTCTGCCCTTGCGACTGTTGTCCGATTGAGCAGCTTTGTCGAAAGTATTGTACACATACATACATACATACACACATAATCTGAACACCAGCAAGATCGTATCGAACCTATCCCACTAATTTCGCTGTTGTAAGTGTTCTGGCTGGGATGATTCCCTCTGGATCCACGCCTCCTACTCACTCCTACTTCGGCAGCAGCCCGAATGTAATGTAAATAACCACAGCACCGTATCCGCAGTGAACCAGTTGCCAATCGATGTGAAGATGGGATCGAGAACTAGGTATGCATACGCTCGAGTTATCGGATGTTGTCCTTAAGAGTTCGGCCCCAAAGGTAGATTCTGTTGGTCTGAAAACCAGCCTGTCTAAGTGCACCTGCAAGTATTGGCACCGGTTTCGATCCGGCCTCTGTCAGATTACATTGGAGGTCACAGCAATCGCAGTAGTCGTTAAGCTATACGCTCCAAGTTGCATGCAGGGAATTCGCTCAGACAAGACAGAATATATATCCATGATGGGGCGCACACGGCACAGGCGATGTGAGTGAGTCATTATTTCAATGCAACCTATTTACGCCTTTGTGTTGGGCATTACATTCGATGGAGCTGCATTGCAGGAATGTTCCTGTGGAAGTAACCTGTCCAGATTCAAGTGACGACTTTGCGAAGACTGCCAAACTTCTAGCTTGTTGTCTGCCGGTCTTCAAGCCTCTGGTTCGAATGGGACTATGTAAGTCCTCGGAGCAGAGTACTCAGCTGTCGAGTGCTTCTGTGATCCATTATCGTTCGTCAGGTTTTTACCCGACAACTTCTTACAACAAATTTGGGAGGTCTTAAGTACAATCAACGACAGCCCAACGTATTTATGGTACTTTCATTGTACACCTAGCGTCGAATTGCAATGGACGCAGAGACATTATTCATAATGGAAACCTGGTTATTTATGCAAATATTTATGATATTTAATAATTGACAGCTTATTCTGACTATATATGGTTAGACCGTCACACATATCCCACAGGGCCAGGCAGTTGTCGTTCCGGCCCCATGTGTAATGCATCCGAGGGACTCCATCTGGACGCAAAGTGAGCACACTAGCATCCGAAAATTACCAGGTGTACATAGGTTGGGTGTAGGAACCCCTGATGCCAGTACGTAGAGGACTTGACCCGGCAATTTTGTGTGGCCATACTGAAGTTAAATATTGAATTAGTACACGACGAAGCGGACCCATGGGCGCCACCATCAAACATTAGCGTCGCGGGACCGGCATCAATAATATAACCAATGTTGAATACAGTTTGTCTGTGCCACTGCACGGGCTTGGATGTTAGTATCCAGCAGCAGACTCTCTGTGTATTTGTAGGTGCTCGATCGATCTTCGTTGATTAACCGTCGATCGACCGATCGTTGAAAGCTGACGCGGACACATGTGCCATGGCTGCAAAAAGATCAGGGCCTTCTGCTGCAAATGTCTCGTGTCAAGAATGAGGTGATCAGTCCCATCGCTTGACGACGATCTCAGGACGGCGGCGATGACGATTGTCATCTTGAAGCGGCCGGGCCTCCTTCATGCCGAAAAGCAAAAACAGGGCACATACTCGTATTATTCTGTGCGACGGTATGGCACGAAGAAATACCTCTCCCACTGGGTGGGGGGCTGCACTCTGGTCTGTGAAAGAGGTTGTCACTGCTTCGTAGCATATGAGACCCAAGGAGGATGGATTCTCGAGGACACAACTTGCAATTCAGTAGAGAGTGGGGTGATTGAATAGTAGGTACTGCCCTTGATCGACGTTTGACTGCGGCGTTGTTCGCTGTGGAGTCGAGTTGGTTACTACAACTCAGCTTCCTACGGTGGCACCCATTACTTGCATGCTTGGGACCAGTATCCATTGATAGTACTCAACTCTATTGCCTTCTAGCCTGAGCATCGATGGAGCCCACGAATCCTACCGAAGAGAGACTACATACTACTACGAAGTAAAGCAACACTGGCTGAGGTTTTCTGCTTACGAAGCGGTACAGCAACTATCCGGTCAATCGGCCTCTATCTCGCCAACGAAGGTTTTCACATCCAGGGCCCATATGGTGTTGAACTGTTTTGGAAAAGCTTGGTTAGGAAATAGCCACTAACTGTTCCACCCTGTTCCACCCAACAGTTTCAACAGTTTGTGTGTAACAGATATTGGCGAATAAAACGTTTCGCACTGATTGCATGCTTGAATCGTATCACACAAGGCCCTACTACTCTTTCAACAAACCGTTTTCTCCGGCGCCGCGTCCATATACTATAACTGTCACTGGTTACCCGAGACAGCGGCTAAAGTGGTGGTGGTGGCAGAGTATCGGAGGACAGGTTGGGACAGAATTTCACCAGTGGCCGCTGAGTGCAATGGAGACCGAGTAACAATTGTGTACTTAACCACGCGGGGATGAGCGATGGAGGAACGGGGGTGCTGCCACACTGTCTGGGGTAGCAAGGATTTATTTATTATGATTTGCGTCTTTGACATGCTCATGCGTCCATTCTTCCATCAATGTTGCATCAACCCTCGCCCATTATCTAAATCGACATTGCTGTGATATGATTGCGGTGGGGGGGAGTGTGGTTGAGTTGAGTTGGCTCCGCGCTTGAGATGGGGAAAATACGACTAGTACTAGCACTGAAGCTACAGCCCTGAGAGAGCCTGAGAGGATGATGATTAACGGATATGTTTCAAGTAGGTACTACTACTACTACGGGCCCATGCGGAGCCGCCCTTGAAGAAGGGACAAACAGACATCCTTAATGGATGCGCAGGGCGGTCACGTACGTTGCAATGGAGAGGTGAAAATTTGACTTTGAATGAGAGTGAAAAATGCAAGGGATCGAAACGGGGACCTGGGGAAATTGAGGGAAGCGATGACGGGATAGTAGCTCTGGAGCACATTGGAAGCCAATAGACGGGGCCAAGTGCTACTAGTGGGTGGTCAGGAAAGTAGGTGTGGGAGAGCGGCCATTCTGCAGGTAGTAATAATACTAGTGGTGTGAGCAGATCTACAGAGATTGATGGTGATCGTTCTAGGTAGGTGTTGGTATAGCTAGTAGAAGACGTGCACTGTTATATGACTACCAGAGAAGGAGCAAAGTGATATGCTTTGGATAGGTGGAGATCTATTACACACAGAACGGGACCGAATGAAGAAGGAAAGGATACGAGGAAAATTCCCATGTCCCGCGTAATTTAGCTTGTTTACGATACAGCGAGGCGGTCACAACATTGTGGTCGCTAGGAGGATAACGGTCCGACGGGAGTAAACTGCAAAGTTAAAGTAAGACGGTGGACGGTGTTGAATCCTTCGAGGAAGATTCTGGCATAGTTTGTGGTTTGTAGATAGAAGAGAGCAGGAACCGCGTCGACTCGCTTCCGGAGAGAGCGAGGGGTTGACTTGCGAAAATAAATATTGTTGCAACGCCGGAAGAGGTTCAAATTGGGGGTGTGCTTATGTCAGTGGGGAAAGCGAGTCCCGCGGCACCAGAAAAGGCAAGAGGCGGGATCTGGATCGGTGGATCTTCGCGGCCACGTTTTGTGTTATGTTGAGAAAAAGTTAACGGCAAAATATATCGCAAATGCAATAAAACGGACAGGGCCAGTCTGTCCAGGGAGCAGAGTCGACTCTCTCCCAGTTCCCCCCCCCCACCCACGACGACGACGACGACGACCCACCCACCATGCACAGCATGTCCGACGATGACGCAGCCTACACGGCCCTCCTCACCCAGCTTCTCTCCGACTCGTCCAGCACCCGCAACGCACGGGTGCACTCCTGGATAGAACACCAGTACGACTTTGTTCTCTCCGAACAGAACACCACCAACCCCGGGCGCCCCTCCTCGCGGCCCCCGTCGCCCTCGCCCTCCTCGTCTCTCGGTGCCCACCGCACATTCTCCATTGATCGACCCGACTCGCCCCTCCTCCCACGCTCATCTGCGGACGGCCCGTCCTCCCCCCGCTCGGACGCCTGTCCTTCCTACGACGCCCTCTTCTTCCGTCAGACAGACGTCGTCTCTGAGGACGACCAGCTCGAAGAACGCGAACGCGCACGCGCACTGAAGTTCCTCGTGCAGGAAATGGCGCTCTGGAAGGCACCGCACTCCGCCCCACCCACTCCACACCAGCACAGCGACAAGGTGGGCAGTTTCTTCTTCCTCCAACTATACTCATCTGAAATCTCGTTCTAGCCGTTGCCCGCACCACCACCATCCCCCACGGCGTCTATCTCACATTCTGCGTCGTCTCGCGCGCTGAGATCACGCTCTTCATCGATGCGAATTTCGCGTCTGCCTTCGTTTACGAGCACCCTCTCGTCAGACCAGACCCAACCCCAGGACATTTTTACACCCCCTCTTCCCGTCTCTGTCGTGGTCCACAGCGAATCTCACCAGGATCTGATACTCCGCCGTGACAATCTGTATCCCGACGGGTACCCATTCGTCAAAAAAGACATTTATCCGCACCATGACCAGGATGTGCGCCTCCTCCAACCACAGGACGATAAGGAGTCTGCCTTCCCCTCGCCAACCCTCTCCAACTTCTCTTGCGCGTACTCTCGCGACACATGCATTACCACTCCTTGTGGCAGCTTCCCAACCTCTCCTGCCAGTGCAACCTTCGCCCCGCCGTGTCTTGCTGAAAATATCGCTTTACCATCCTCACCAGAAGTGGATCGAACTTTTTTCTCGGAAACCGCGTCGGTTTCCGTCGAAGGGGATGGCATCTCTTGCCCTCTCTCGCCGTCTCACACAGTGCTACCTTCCTCACGCTCTGTATCCGTATCTCGAGCGTCTCCTGCTTCCTCTTTCCCATCTTCGGTAGTCGCGCTGCCCTTACATCGTAAGTCGTCATTCTTTTTCATTCAGATTCAACAATTGATTAAGAATACCCTATTGCGTGTACAGCGGCCACCGATGACGCCGATGCATCCGCACAATCACAGCGCCTTCGCTCAGCGCTTGCAGGTATCCATTCCGAGTCGCGTTGGTCCATTGCTACAACAGCTTCCTTGACGCCTTCTGCCGTTGAGCCGGTCAAATCGGGCTCATTGTTGAGCCCGCGGACACCTTCCAGGGGTAAGAAGCCCCAGCCACGGAACAAAGATGTAAAGACGCCCAAGCAACGTCGCTTCATCAATTTGTTCTCTCGGTTTTCCCCTGGTCGCAATGACGCGTCCACAGCCACGACGATGACGAGCGTCGGTTCCGTGGAGGATAATGGCGAAGTCGACGAGGGCAACGGCAATGACGCTATGGAGAAGTCGAAGCCGAGTAAGAACCTCAACAAAAAGGCTTCTCTTGCATCTCTCCGGATGTCGTTCTCAATATCGCGCCCGTCGTTCTCGGGCACGCGGCCACCACTTTCTTCCCCTACACAGGAGATCCCCCCTTTGCCCATGTCTCCGACTCATCCGTCTATGAGTGCTGGTGGACCCCCCAGCAGCGCGGCGATAGAGCCGATGTCTGTTGTTGTCAGACCTTCGATCCCGCGTGTGCCGTCGCGCGCGAACTTGCTCGAGGCGGCATTGCCTCCCATACCTGGTTCTGCCAGTACGGTGATGACTTTCCGCAACCCATCACAAGTGTCCCTTGCACACTCATCTTCACCTGCTGCATCGTCGTCCAAGGTGTCGTTATTACCTTCTCCAACCACGTCTGCATTCCCTTCCAATTGGAGTTCTATAACCCAGCAGAACAATGGCAGCACCTCGCGCGTTTCGCTCCTCCCTCCAATGAGCAAACGAGTATCATTCCAGTCCAACGCTGGTGTCGCTATTGAGCAGCCTGAGTCGATCCATCCTTTGGATTCATCGTCCCCGTCGAAAGGTTCCTCGGCGAAGAGCGCTACCGCGAGCCGAACAAAGTCAATATTTAGACTCACGAGCAAACCAAAGACACCCAAGGTGCGGGCAAGTGGTGTATCTGTCCCAGCACATGCAGCACAGACAAAACGGTCTGCGCTTAGTTCCCACTCCACTGCCGGTGCAGATCTCGATATCGGAATGTTGGCGAGCGGCATACCATCGCCCATGCATTTCACCCCTCCCGCCAAGCTTGCGTCTGTGTTGGCGGGCGAAATGCCAACTCCTCCGCGTCAGCCAAATGCATCCAAGATTGGCGTGTCGCATATGCTCACATCGCCTCCGCCAAAATCAAAGCTGCCTACGCCCCCTTCGAGGACGGTGTCTTCCACGCCTTCGAAAGTGCCACGCTCAGCGGCGACGATGGGTGGAATCAAGGTGCCCGTATATCCCGTCGATGGGAGTGCAAGGTCCGGGCTTACGGAACATGGTGTGCTTACTGGGAACTCCAAGTTACCTGCGCCCGCCTTGCAGAGAACAACTAAATTGAGTTCCGTGAGGGGCTTATGGCGGAACTAGATGTGAGCGCACAGCTTGGGTGATTTTTTTTTTGTACTGATTTCTCGCATTCAGATGCACACTCTGAGTATGAGCAGAGAAGAATGGAAGGCCTCTCGAATGGTGACGCATTCATGCGCCTTTGCGGGCGCGACTAATTTACTCGACTTCTTGTCCCAGTGTGCCTGCTACAATCTTTACGGTCTCATCGCAAAACACGCACGCTCGTTTTGATAATCTATTTTCACCGTCTCAAACAACTACACTCGTTTTTGGAGCTCCATCCTGTAACTCATCCGTCGATTCAAATGTTGTGGAACTATATACTGTATACTTGCGATTCTCGTACGCTCCTTTTTAACTCGTCTCATTTCTGCGTCTCGCCTCGCCCCGCTCTGGCTCCGAGTCTTGCTACTGTCCTCGCCCCATCGCCCCATCTCTGCCGTACATCCGTTCTCGCGTCCGCTCTTAATGCCTGGTCCTCTACCGTTCTTGGTTCAGATGTTTTGTGTACATCTACATCTTCCTCGTGCCGTGATGTCTTCCTCGATCTTGACGTTTCCCTCACTTTATCTTGTTCATTGATATTAACGGTGTAACATCTCTTCACTCGATAATCAAACCAAATCACTACCGAAGACAAATCAAAGTACTTCATTTCCATACATTCTCTCATGGATAGATATAGAGTTTTCGGGTTTCTGGTTCGCTTTTCTTGCCTCCATACAAATATACTTCGCATATATGGATAGCATACAGAAGCAATAAAAGCAATATAGTCATCCATTGATTGGACTGGTTCTAGCTGAGGGACGTGCAGCGCAAGTTACGGTCCCTCGGAAGGAACTTTTCAGCCCGAGGTCCTACTAGTTTCATCTCGTAACTGCGTGTGCTCCACATGGTGTGTTCGAACTTTGATTGAGCGCCACACGGGTCGGAAAAAGATAACGCAAAGTTTACTTACTAGCTAGGATAAGTTACTACAGTACTCCAGAGTCCTGATGCTTGATGGGAAGGAGACTTGCCGATCCGATACGCATTTATGAAAAATCCGAACACCGATTCGAAAGCAATGTATCCTCGTACGTGCTAGTGCAGTCGAGTTCATTATAGTAGTGGAAGATAGCGTTAAATGATGCTTCCCCCCATAAGTACATTTCTGGCTATAATTGATAAGGAACAAGAGAAAAGCGAACTAAGAGGCTCGCGGGGAGAAAAAACTGACGGGAATGTTGGGCATCTCGGAGGCGACCAAGGAACAGCTGTCGGAGATCAATATCCCCTGTGGTCGGTCCCTCTATTGCGCAATGCGAACGTACCCGAAGTTCGCCCAGAATCAAGGTTAGCTCTCAAATGAACAGATCGATGGATGATAGATCACGCAACGGAGAGTAATAAGACTGCACGACGACTTCTGATTGAAGCATTCCAATCTATGGGAAGCATTTACCGTCCTAGTGGATTAGACGATATTTACGGTGACGTCAAGCTCATGATAGTCCCAAGAATCATGATGCACCGTACGTATGTGCGCCTCGTACGTTTGTGGGGGACCCAAATATTGGTGGCGTTGCAACGTTGAACAACTGCCTGGAGGCCTACCCTGCTTCAGGGTGACTGCGTGAAGGGAGCCCTCAAGTCTTAGGGTCGGTCGGATCGCATCCAGGTTGATTATCACTCTTGGTTTCAGTGGTAATATAGTATTCTGTCCAGGCTACTAGTAAATGTTCGACTGCCAGCGCCCGAGACATTTAGTAAGGATAGATTTACGCACTTACCAGCTTGTAACACGTTTGATTGCCCTTGTACCCGACGAGAATAACAACAGAGAAGCCACAAATGGCGAGCTTCTGGGCTGCTCTTCCGAGTCAACAGTGACAGCGTGGTGGCGATGACAAGTCTCGTGATTGATGGACACTTGTCGATCCTTGGCGGTTCCCGCAGGCGTGGGTTCTTTTTCTCCCAGTCTCCTCTTTCCCTTGTGATCTCCAGGTTCGAAATGACAGGTGGCGAAATCAGTCAGTCATGGCAATCACAGTTTGCTTTCACAAACAAGAGAGAACAGACTGGTTGGGTATGCTGGGGGTCCAAGGCTGAGAAGGAGGCGGTCGCGCATTGTCCACTGATTCAAGAAATGGTGTACAATGCCGGTGCGAGCCTCCGTCGGCAGACGAGCGCCGGCATGTTTTTCAGTTAAGAGACCACCATCCTCGTGGCCTAGGATCGACTTATCAGCTGCGCCCTTGAGACCGCGAGGAACAGTCCAGAACAGTACCAGAACTCGTGTGTGCACTTGTGCTATGCGGGGCGATCCTCTTCTTCGTGGCGTCCGAACAATAGCCGAAGACTCTGGTGGGTTTTGCTTCTTTTCCAGGCTCCAATTTCTCAACAAAGCACAGAGCCTTCACAGATCATTTTATCCGATCCCGCGATAGTCTGGGGGTTCGGGATCTGCCCTGATGCGCGAGGGGAAACGGTGAACCAGTACCATGGATCGAAGTCTTGTGCAACCGCTTATAGGCTCGACGACTTGCAACGAGGAAACGGAGATGAATCCATATACCCCATGAAGGTTTCGGCCCAACCCGCGAAGAGTTACAGGTGACCACCACAAATACTTATCAGCTGTACTCCTCGCCGCAAGACGCAAGTACTAGCTCTGACCAAAATGTAGACATCGATATTACTCTCCCTTGCACCAGCACGACTGTCCAAACGGGTTTCGCATGTGAGCCTTGCAATGTATTATGTAACGTGATAACCCCTCCGAGGTCCAATCAGTAAATTAGATAGTCGGTTCCAAAACGGCCCCAAGATTTGTGGTCAGGTGCTGCCTATCTACAAGAGCTCTCAATCACGCTCACCTGCTGCGTTCTTTCAACTCTCAATATTCCGTAAACGCTTTTATCGGATGAGACCTGCCAAGGACGATATGCTAATCCAAACGGAGGTTGATATCATGCATTCCGGCTCCACAGGTAATTTTGCGTGTCAATCAGATTTCTGATCTGATAGCAGAAAAGTTTCAGGCCGTTCAGGTCAGATCTCGATGCTGCTGGAACACGATACGTCGACGATGATACTCTTCCTTACCCATAAACGGTGACTGAAAATGGGATCTTAGGTCCAGCCTGATGCATTTGCAAAGACTTGAGCTGATCAGAACTTTACTGTGCAGACTGTGTCCTATTTGGGCTACATGACTCTTTTTGTACACTTCTGAAAGAAAGCCGTATAATGCCACAAGGTTGGTCTGCGATCCGACTAGGAAACCCCTGTACCTATTCTAACTCTTCATATCCCCTTCAAAAGGCCCCCCCACCCTGGTGCCACCGAGGGATCGGATGCGAGTAGGAGTAGCATTGGCCCAGTTTTTCCTTACTGGTGCATGCGTCACTTGAGTGGTCACAATGAGACCCTTTGAACTAAGATCCTACAGAATTTGAGATGGCTTAATCTACTTAATGACGACAACCTGAAAATTTTTGGTGACTACGCAAAACCCTATCACTGGCGCCACCGTCATGACTCATGAGAAGTATTTCTGCAGGTTTAGTTCTAAGAAGAACATCAGTGACCATGGCAGCTTCGAGTCGCCATCTCTCATTCCTCACCTAATCGGATGGGCTCGTTGGGTACCTGTAGGTTGTTATTTTTTCCTTGGTTCATCATCAGCAAATATAGAGTCAAGTTCAACTGTCTTCGTATTGGAACTAACATAGGTCTTTGGCTTCACGCAAGTCATGTTTCAGTGAGCTAAGTCGTCTCGACATTAAGATGAATGATATCATGTCTTGAACACCAAATCATTAGTACTTCAGATATCCAGTCGCGGTTGGACGAGTACAACCAGATTGTTCAGACAACATCCAGATGGTAAGTTGTTCAGGTGATACAATAAGCAATTGATTCATTTAGATATATTTCAGAGAGTATATCTGTCTTGTCGGTCCATCGTTGCAACCCATACTACTCGGAAAGCAAGACTCCATTTGTTGTGCACCCTCCGGCGGTACTTGACCCTGGGGGTCGGCTGGATAGCCCGCAGTGTTCTGTACATCTGAAACAAGGCATCCGCTCGGCATTTTATCGTGAGTTTGTGTCCTTGAATTGATCACTGAATTTTTCTCCGATTGATCCATGCCAACAATTATCGATTTACTGTCAATTCCAACTATGTGCAGTCGTGACGACGAGGACTCCATGCTAACTCGGAAGATTATTGTTCTTCGAACATCCTTAAGGAATCACAGAAAATTACTTATCTATCTTGCATGAATTATCCGATCCGACATGTGGTTATGTCGCCTGCCTGGCTGGTGCAGGTAATGTCGCGTCAGAATATTTGGTCGCTACGTGTCAAACTCGCAAGGCATTTGATCAATAGTTATTGGATATATTAGTTGTTCTAGCCACAGATAAATACTTTGTAGCTGTACCCTGTAACTTCATCACATTTGGACTTGGCTCACCCCCGTCAATCCATCGTGATCACCTGCTCGTCGCCCGAACCACTCACTGCACGAATTCTAACATCGCGTGACAATCAGTTGGACTGAGGGGTGTATACCTCAACCTGACTGTAATGACTGTAAGGCGCGCTGGTTTTAAAAATATCAAGCCGAAGTTATTTTTGTCTCGAGAGTGCTAACTTAGTGCCCAAGAACGACTAATAACTACGAACAATTGATGAGGTATCTGTGGCCCAGTGAAGGGTCTCAAGATTTAAGGCTGGTGCAGGATGGCCCCCGGATGAGCCAGACCATTTCAAGCAGTACCGTGACGAGTCTTTCAACATAGTTCATTATACTATACTTAACAATAAGCCCGAAGACCTACCACCCGCCGTGGCTTGAGTGCAGCGATGATTTAGAAGCATGATCAACGCATCAAGACTCGTCATACCTACTGCCAACCCCCACTGTCCCTCGTCGTGGTTGCGATGGCGTTAGAAAATATATCATGATCGTCCGGCCAATTTTTACCAGGGGGGAACGTACCAGAGACTGCCAGGGAACGACGATAACGATGGCTAACGCCTGAGACCTCCTCACGATGCCCACACAGCGATGACGACGAAATCCGCGTTAAACCTATATATACCTGTGCTGTTTGATCACCAAGCAAAGACGGATAAGTCCAGGTAACCACTCGAATTATTGAACAGTTGATATTGATCCATCACACAGGTTGATTGGGCTGTTGCAGAAGTAGTAAATTTAGAGTGACAAGAGCGAGCCGCAGTATCATCAACACTGACTCTGGTCTACAAACCAAAACAAGAGATTTTGAGCGTACAGAACTGAGCTTGCCGTCTTATAAGAATCACTGAAAAAATGGTACTCACATGCGTAGTAGCTCTGGCTTTGGATAATGGGCGTCCAAAGTAACGTACGATTGTCTTCCTTTGAACTCTGTAAAGATCAGGGAGGCCATTGTGCGGCAGTGACAAGGTGATGTCACACCACATCACATTGTGTGACATTTTCAAGTACCCATGTACCGTAGTTGAACCTATTATAATATGTGCGGTCAGTAGCAGCTTTAGAACTCATATACCAGTACTTAAGTAGGTAATGCACATACATTATTTTATGCCAAGACAACGTGAATGTTTCGGGTTCAGCATTGAATTGAGTGCTAAAGGGAGTATGTACATACGTGGCAAAGCATTATGTAGCATAGCCGCGTCGGTGTCGATATAGTGGCCGAGTCACAGTAGGTGCAGCAATTCTGATCCCTTTGTTGTTACTCCCGCTTCGCTTCGCATGCGTCTTTTTCCATCACAATATTGCTGACCGAGGTACCCAACCTCTTGTACTCATGGCTTATTCGACAAGGCCACCAAAAGTAAATGTCATTGCTGTGGCTATTTTCTTCGGAATCCTTGCTGGCTTTGGTCTTTCCACGATCGGTAGCTTTGGGCCACCTCTTAAATCAAGCCAAGAACCGTTTCCCACCTCTATAGTCATTATACCCGACGATGGACCTGCAACGAGTCCCCCGCCAGCCAACGCCGAGTGGGAACTCAAGAAACTACAAGACATGGTAGCAAGGACTAATGGTTTCTATGCTCGTGATTACAGCTTATGGCTAGGATGGAACAACGTATGTGCCACGGAATAACCAACGGTCTCTGTACCTCACCACGTTTGCAGATGCGCTACATCATTGAAACTGCGATTGCCCACGGGCGCATCCTTAACCGAACAACCATCATACCTTCGTTTGTATATGCCCGCGCCTGCGAGTTCGAAATGTGCGCCAACTTGATGCATCATTCTGTTTCGTGCTAACTCTCCGTTAAAGCCATACCTGCGCAGCATGGGCCACCATGGTCAATCGTGGCGATGCAGTCAACTCAGACGAATGGCGCACATTGCCAATAGAACAACAAATGGCCTGGAGAATACCCATATCACTAATGTTCAATATTACACACCTCAGAGAGACCCACTCCGTGGTCACTGTCTCCGACTACCTTCGCCTGCACAATATCCCAGATTCAGTTGAGACGGGACCTGGTCACTGGGATACCGAGGCTTACCACCACATACCTTCGACTGGAAATCATGAACCTAGTCTTCGTATCATCCCAAATGATTGGTATGATCCTGGGGAAATCGTTCGCGTCGACCGTATTCCTGCTGACATGCGAGAACGGGGGGGATGGTCTCCCGAAGGGGGTGATAACTCTCATGGCCGAGTTGGAACATGGAATACCGCAGTTGACACACCCCTATACCATGCATTAATGAATGCTTTGCCATCCTCCGGTTGGCCTGTGTTAAGTTGGAAGGACGTTCGAAGGATAGTGCAGGACGACGAACATATTACATCTGAATCCACGGATGAAGAAATTCGGCATGTCCTAACTGAAAACGGCTTCGAAGCTGTCTATTCGTATGAGGGAGCGTAAGTTATTATTCAGCCCTCAAATATTCATCCCTAAAGTCACACTTCAAGTGCTGGAATGGATGCAGTAAAGGATGTTGCCGTACCCATTTTTGAAGCGGTCCCTCGACAACGAATACAGGGCTTTTACGAAGATTTTAGCCAAGTCACTGAGAAGGTCCTTCTCATCCGTGGCGAGATACATTGGGCTCGCAAGCCTGTATGTATTTTCCTTTTCAATGTGTTTGCTAATGGTTGAAATAACTTGTAGGGAAGCTTGTTTTTCACTACCTCAGCCAGTCGAGAACGATTCACGCAAACTGTGCTATACAACATGCGACTCCGAGAGAACATAATCAACCTGTCCTGGAGATTAAGAGAACGCATGCTGGCCATTAATGATGGTCGTGTCTGGATGGGTGCCCACATGCGCAGAGGCGATTGTGTGTGAATTCATGACCTCTTCCTGTGATGCGGCTAATCAATCATTTTCTAGTCGTAAGATTAAACTGGGCAATGGAATACGACTTCAGGGCCCATCTTGCACGGATCAAGCGGCACTTGGACGAGGGCCGGCGTATTCTAGAGTCTATCCATGGTGGAAGCGTCAACACGTATGACGTCCCTGATGCCACGCCAGACCTTTCCGTAACCTACTTAGACCCACCACTACCAGGTGACAAGTCAGTCCATGTCCAGGACATTGATTAGAAAATTATGCTCACGTTTATTGAAGGTACTATATCGCCACGGACGAACGAAACGCAGACAACCTCGCCTATCTCAAGGAACAGGGTGCAGTTCTCATCTCAGACCTCCTCACGTTTGATGACCGCAGAGAGTTCGGATGGTCGATTATGTTGACAGATGTGCTCGCCCTACTGGAACAGTCTCTTCTTTCACACGCAGGATACTTCTATGCTCACGCATTCAGTTCAGTTGCTGGCGGCGTTATGAACCTTCGTGCATCCGCAGGGGCTGATCCACGAACAGCTTTTCTAGATTGATTCCCCACTTGATATCTCCCACCAGATGGTGGGAAGTACTTATTAATCATCGATCCCCACATGCTCATCAATAGATACCTGTATGTAATACCCACAAGGAACTACTGAGTGAGAATTAGACCCGTACCATTACTGCGTTGCTGTATACTACCTGCTTCCCGCACATTACCTTCAAGGTGGTTAAGCTCTCGTAGAGGTTATGGCATCTCAGTGGTGTCCACCGAGACTCCGTCATCAGCTCACATTCGCCGCTGAGCGCCTGAGCCAGAAGCCCACACGGCAGCCTGGCGCATGGCAGTAGTTTCAACCGTTCTGGGTCTAGTTGCTGTAAGCCTTACGCCGGGGGGGCGGCTGTATTGACACAGTGCCATGTTAGATCCTCGCATGGTGCCTTGTTCCTCGTTATCCTATTAGCTGGGACAAACCACCTTTGATAACCACATTTTCTTCACCATGTCTGCACGCTCGGCTGTTTGGCCAATCACATCGAATGATGCGTGATGGAAAAATCTGTCCCCCCAGTGCCTGACATCATGGGCAGTGTCCACTTGTGGGAGATACTGACTAGTTGACCAACCTTGCTAGCGGCCACGAGAACGTCATTGCTGTACCCTTATTATAGATCGACACAATGAGACCGCCACGGATGCTCCTTAGCGTCTTTCGCGATTAGCTGATTTCCAATACAGAATATCATCATTCGTTCCGGATGTTACTGTTCCTATTTGCCGTCTCATTCGAGCATGTTATCCACGCGAAGCGGCATTTGTTAGCAAGATCTAGTATCCCGCCTACATAGTTTCCGTCTTTGTCGGTAGACCGATAAAAGATCGGAGTTTCCCAAGTGGAACGCATTTTCGGAGAAGTCAACGTCACGACATTGCTTGTTAAAATGCCTTTACTATGATTGTATTAGACCGTGGGTCGTGGAGCTACACCAACCAATATACATTGGCTTCCTTAATTGTGATGGAATCTGATAAATTAAATACCTTGATGCAACATCTTGATCTGCACCTGGACCACGGAAATGCGTGAGACAAGTATGGTATCGACCTAGACAGTAAACTGACGAGTTGGATTTTGCTATGGACCTTCCATAGCAGGCAAGGTAAAAATGTTGGTCCCCATGCACCGTTACACTCCCGGCCCCCGTCCGTTGTGCCTTCAGCTATGATAGGGACCTTCATTTTGTCATTCTATGATTAATTAGTTGTCCGGTGGGTATGTGGTTAGATCCCATGCTGTTGCGACTGCACCTCGGTGGCATTTATCCAGCCTAGTCGTGCCTTCGTTATTGTCCGGAGTGGTTTAAGCTAAAAGAATTCGCATGGTGGCAATTCGTCGCTAGCCTGGGAGATGACTTTGGGTCACTAGAAGGGAGTGTACAGACACCAGAGACGCTATCAAACCTAGATGTGAGTGATGGTCAGCGAAAGGTAGCCAGTCACGACGGAAATTAAATCCCAAGGAGAGTTTCTGGCCGCATTCTGGCCAGTACGTGTCCCCTGTCTCCGAGTTTGTGCAAAGGCATACTAACGTCTGGGTACCAACCGCCAATCATTCAAAGAATAGTTAAATTACCTTCCTCGGACGGTGAATGCCCTATTTTTGGTTACAGTAATTTGCAAGTGCTTCTTGAGTTTAGAACCGACGCGCCTCCCGACACCTCATCCTCGTTTTCTGTGTTTGAATTAAGGAATCGAAAGATGATACTGAGCATTGCCATACGGATGACATCTGTTAGGAGGGGGGCAACCAATACCTGTGTTTGTCCTCTAGAACTTTGAAGAAATTAGAAGTACGGAATGGTCACCTGAATGCATAAGTGATTGCCAGCGGAGGGTGATCAACGGCCGCCAGCCTAACAGCACCTAGCAATAATAATCAATTAGGCCATTTTCGTATCTCCTGCCTCAGAGTGTGTGTAACGGCATCGCGCCAGGTCATCAAGCCATTTCCCAATTATTCAAAGAATACAGTCCGATTTTCTTCCCCGTTCTAGATGCTTCCCGCATGACAAGATGAGAAATTCGTTGTCTTCCGTTAACTTACCATTGGGTTAAAACCTACGCACCTACCATGCCGTTTCTTAGAGGGATCAGCAAGATGAGATCAGAAATTGCTGTGCGGAACACCTGTTAAGAGTGAGCCAATCCTTCAGTATGATTTGCATATCGTTGAGAATGGCCACGTGCCACACGTGCTGGTGATATGTAATGGGCAAACAAAGGCTAACCTTGAATGCCCTTGTTCGTCGCCCACCAATATGTTCGATCATGTCGACAGAAGGGCTTCATACAAAGTACCACCAACCGTCGTAACAGATCGACTACTTTCTCAAGAGGCGAGACGTGCAAAAGTTAGTGACCCTCTCAACTCATCTTTGGGTCCGCTCTGACAGGGGTATCCTACAGGCGCTCGAAGAACAGAAACGAGTGTGTGAGACCACACAAGTCCCACCGGCACAGCTGTTTCTGACGCCCAGATGTTCTAGAGGAGGGCCCAAAAAATTGATACTGCTAGGCACCTCGATGCTTTCGCTGACCTCAGCCTTGGTGCATCCGATGATGAAGCAGACGATCGTGCAGATAACGAACCCGAGATAGTCAGGGAAGGCATCGCTAACTATGCTTCCATAACCACCCAGATAGCAAATTCACAACCACCCATTGGCTTCGAACAGAAGGCTGAAGACACCAACAAACCAAAGAAGAGCCGCGGTAAGAACAAACGAAAGCGATTCAAGTCCAAACCTAGCAAGTGGGCGGATAAATGCATGTATGCAGAGCTCCTGGAAATGAAGGAACAACCTAATTTCTGGGCTGACGACACGATGGAGGCGGGTGACGGCCTTCCATCAGATCTAGAGCAAGCCTGGGTCGCAGTAGCACCTGTACCTGTTGGAAAACGATGTCTAGCAATAACACACCAATCTGCAGCCGGGGTAATTGGTATCTGTGAGGCTATCCATCGTCTACTCAGAGGCAATGACGCTCAGCATTATCATGCAGCACCGAATACTACTCTTCGCTCTCGTCTCTTGGGGAAAATGCTTCTTCCGCGGTTTCCATCTTCGTTACCACCGTTGACTATCTTGGACTGCATTCTTGATGCCAACTGGACAACAAATGGCATCGTACATGTACTTGATGTCATCAAGTGGAAAGGTCAGGATGTCGCAGACTGTGAAGCCCCCTTCAGGTTTGTCTTTGATCAGCACTGAGGTTGCCACTTCGTGACTTCTCGTAGGTTTTGGTGGAGGGATACACGACTAGCAGAGCTTCCCAAATTCTCGCCTCCATCGTCTGTCTTTCATTTCTCACTTACCGGAGAGCAAGGTGGATCGCAATCAGCACAGCACTCAGGTTCCTACAAGTTTCCGTACCCCACGTCGTTCATCCCCATTCCCTATCATACGGATACGACGTTTCGGACGATGAATTCTTCCATCATACCCATGGCGCGCTCAACACGAGAGATTCCGGTTGAGATACCGGCATCTGCTCCTTTCCAGCCATCTTCGCCGACTGCGATGCCAATTGATTCGAGCCATGGCCCGCTCGAATCGCGAATTTCGCAAACGGTTACGTCACAAGTTCCTTCGGACGGGTTACTGTTATATGCATCCCAAGCGAGTTACGAGGAGGGCACGAGTCCGCTCAGTTGCTGGGTTCCAATCAAGCCCGTCACGGAACCCGGTGACCAGCAGCTGACAATACTTTCATCCCCCGTTAGTCCATTGGATGTGTTTCATCAGTGTGTATTCGTTATTTTGAGATTATTCTCGGTTTCATTTTTTTGTACAGCCTCGTACAGCGTCGAATATCCAGGACGGTCGACGTGATGCACGTTGTGGTTGGCGATGGCATGGATGTGTAAAACACGTTCATTTATAATGTGCTTTCTTGCTTTCAACGGTTCATACTGGCACAAGGCAGCTATTTGTACGGTTTTCATTTCTTGATAGAACGGAACTTCGAGCGGGGAGGAAAAAGCTTTCTTAGGTAGATACGTCATCTACCTCTATTCACCAGCATTTCCCTTGAGTATGAAGAGAAGGAATCTTGATCGACTCGTAATACTCGCAAGTGATTTGCGTAACTCCTACATAAATCTGGGATGTGGACGAATACCATTCTTACTCGATGCGATATATTTCTTTTGACGGCGATTTTCATGGATGGGACACGAAGTCCAACGGGGACAGAAAAATGGCACTGTGTTGCGGAACACTTTCACCATAGACCGAAAGCATTGACGCGTAGTCTTTTTAGCACGAACGACACACTCAGCCGGGAAGGGTCATTTTTTATTTAACAGGGTCCTACGCTGGGAGCTCATGCGATAAACATTGCCATGAGGTCTGTCTATAGATACCGTAAATACTGTAAGTTACCTCCACGATGAGTGTCCATAGAGTCTACAGCATCTCCAGCCCAACTCCGACCTGTACGCCCCGTCGAAGGCCTTCCCCACGTGCAGCGGCAAGGGGAAATGTGACGTTCGCCTCAACACGCACGGGGTCGAGGCGATAGATAAGCCCAAGACCGGCGGAGACGGACGGGCGGGTGAGGAGTGTATGCAACGTAGAACGTACTGGTTGGTTCAAATGAGGAAAGGCGAAGAAGCACTGGTTCTCAGTAAACCCACCATCTGAGTCTTCATCCTGCAAGCGCCCCGCATTGATCCATGTGTGCAACTTGAGCGGCCACGTGGGCCGCGTTGGGATATCACCTACGAGGGAGAGGCCGAGAGCATAGTAGAGAGTGCCGCCGAGAGAAGTGGCTGAGGGAGAGGCGGGTTCACACAGGAAAACTCAGACGTTAACGTCCATTGGAAAAGGACGGACACTCACAGCCTTCGCGTGGACCCATTCCATCTGCTGAAAACCCGCGGACACTAAGAGGACCACCAAGCTGGAAGCAGTCACTCCAGTGGACAGTGTCACGTTCACCCGCAACGACTCGTAAGAGGCCGGTGCGCGCAGAGAGCGAGAGAGCCTATAGAGAGCGTAGCATGAAGCCAAGAAGGCGATGGAATATGAAACAAAAATACGAGGGTGGGGACATAACCGGAGAATTAGCTCTCAAATACCTTCTGAATCTCAGGTCTGCAACCAAACTACTCACCAAACCTTTTGTAAGAACCCAACCACGCTTTGCTTCGCCTTCTAGTTTCCAGAACGCAGTTGTGCCTTCTCCGACGTTTGCAAATGGGGGGTTTCCCGATGTACCCGACCCCCCAAACGCACCGGCATTAGTGGTATAAGGCGAGGGAAGGAGACTGCGAGTGACACGTTTTGTCACCGCCAACTCATTTGTGAGACGTAGGAGAGCCCCTTTAGACGCCATAATATGGTCGTCTAGCGTGTCACGCGTCCAGGTATGTACCAGGGCAGCCTTGAGGGCGGGGCCTGCTGATTGACGGATACTGTATCCAGACAAGGATACAACAACAGGAGTTATTTTGTACCGCGGTGACCACAATTGAGTCATTTCCGTGACAAGGGAAGAAGCCAATTGGATGAGCACCAGTATCCTCAGACAATGGACTCAATGTACGTGCCTTACACCTGCATCAGGCGCTAGGCCGCCAATAGATCGCCATCGAGCCTCTGCAGTAAGTTCATGTATGCCACGCTCTGCAGCATTATACCAATTTCTTATACCAGCTTTGATTGCAACACATTCCTCGCGACCATGACCTCCTTGTACACCAAGCTCACGATCCGCTCCAAGGAGGGAAACAAAAGCAGCAGCAGTAAGGGATGGTATGACCGGGAGTGAAAAGGACGCGTCAAAAGCGCGTTTAGTCTTTGTCCCGACAGATGAGTTAAAGGTGAGAGTGTCCGCGCGGCCGAGGATGTTTGAAAGGCGCGCAGTGATGGACTGGGATGTGGTGGTGAGCAGGTGAAACACCGTAGGAACAAAGAACTTACAGCAGTACCCTCGGAGTTCCCAATTTCCGTTGCGGTTTTTATGAAGAAGCGACCTTTCTCCGTGACATTGAAAATGATATCGACGTCACCAGGCGGACCGTCTGCAGAACGTTCTATGCGGGCAGAGAGGGTGCGGAACAGGTCAGTCGCCGAAAGGGAATCCGATACCGCCCGTGTAGTATGGAGGACAGAACCTAACGTCGACTGGGCGGACGGGTCCGCCAAGTCTGGCGGGGCAGACGAAAGGTGAGGGCGAATAAGCCATCCGAGAAATGCTTCGCTGGTATGCGCTGCGCCATGAACTTTTACGTTGGCAACATGCAGAGGAGCATCTATAGTGTCATTCACCTGTGAAGAGGCTGTCAGCATAAACCAATACTATTCAATGTAAACACTTACCAGCTCGGTGAGGTGCAGCTGTTGGCTCTCGTACTCGTCGCGTAGCCTACGCTGTAGACGCTCCTCGTGCCAAGCACGGAGTTTTTCAAGATCGTCCTGGCTTGGTTCGCGGTCAGAGGGTCGCGCTGTTGACTGCAGTGGTGGTCGCAGAGAGTCCGCCATAGTCGACGACATCCAGCAGAGTAAATTTATTTATTTATTTTTAACAGAATGCCACGGAGATATCCAACTGTGGTTCTGGGCAGTACGTTGCTTAATTTATACGATTTCCCTTGATCGCAAAGTGTCTGCAGACTGAAATGTTCGCAGTCTACTAGCGCTCACGATCATGCTAGTAGCTGATGATATACGGGTGCAAAAGACAAAGAATAAGGGTCTCATTTGGATCCTAGAGCAGCCGATCGGGTTTATCCGGGCGTTAAGTACACTGGAAATTTTAAAACTTGTCAAACAAGCATGCTCCAAAATTTGACTCGATCTTTCACTCGTCCCCTCACTAACACTCTCCGCTCCTCCCCGTCTCTTAAAAAGAACGCACTCCTTCAACTCCGGAAAATGGCAACTGCAAATACACCAGCTTTCGTATGTCTAGCAAGTTGGACCTTATGCAGTTCGATCCACCTACGTTTCTTCTAGAACAAAATGTTGTACACACCACTGGCGGAGATCGACCCAGAGGTGAAAAACATCATCGATAAGGAGACTTGGAGGCAGTTCTCTGGTCTCGAGCTCATTGCTTCAGAGGTAGCTCTTTCGCTCCCCTTCTCTTCCAATTTTTGAAATAATTTTCCAAGAATTTGACCAGTCTTGCGACTATGGAGGCTAACGGATCAATCCTAACAAACAAATACTCCGAGGGACTTCCCGGCGCTCGTTACTATGGTGGTAATGAATACATCGACGAACTCGAAATCCTCTGCCGCAAGCGGGCCTTGCAAGCATATAATTTGGACCCTGAAAAATGGGGTGTAAATGTGCAACCCTACTCCGGCAGTGTAAGTACAATCCCCTTGACTTGCCGATAATTAGCGATTTAACACGTCATCTTAGACCGCAAAGTGTGTTTTGTAGTAGCCATCTACTTCCAACAGGCTAAGATTTTTTTTTTAGTTTCGCTGCCTTGACTGCTCTTATTCAACCGCAAGACCGTCTTATGGGTCTCGGACTGCCTGATGGTGGTCATCTGACGCACGGCTACTACGTATGTACCGATTTGTACATGGTTGCCCATATCAATTTACTTACATCCTCTGCAGACGGCCAAGAAGAAAATGACGGCTTCGTCCATATACTTCCAGTCTTTCCCCTACGCACTTGATCCTTCAACACAACTGATTGATTATCCCGGTCTTGAGAAACAGGCCAAGATTTTCAAGCCCCGTTTGATCATCTGTGGTGCTTCTGCATACCCTCGTGATTGGGATTATGCAACTCTCAAGGCTATATGTGATAAAGAGGGTGCTTGGCTCATGGCCGATATTGCTCACACCAGCGGTCTTGTCGCTGCACAGCAGCTTAATAATCCCTTTGACTACTGCGATGTCGTCACCACCACCACGTGAGCGCTTTCTCCAGGATATTACAGTAAGATTGACTGTGAAAAGACATAAGACACTTCGTGGTCCTCGTGCTGGCTTGATCTTCTTTAGGAAGGACGGTCCCAACCACGAAGACATCGAGAAGCGCGTCAACGATGCTGTTTTCCCTGCATGCCAAGGTGGTCCGCATAATAACGTGAGCATTTCATCTCCGTTTCTGTTGGACTCACAAACCTGATTCCTTGATGTCTCGTAGACAATCGCTGCCGTCGCCACAGCGCTCCTGCAGGTTTCTCAGCCTGAGTTCAAGGAATATGCACGCCAAGTGATCGCGAACGCCAAGACCCTCGGTGCTTCTCTTGTCGACTATGGGTACAAGCTGCAGACTGGCGGGACTGACAACCATCTCGTCTTGTGGGATCTGCGCCCCCTCGGTCTCACGGGCAGCAAGGTTGAGAAGGTTTGCGACCTCCTTGGGATTATAATCAACAGTATGTCTCCTTGTTTCACGTGTTGCCAGTACATTTATCTGGTCCCAAGAAAATGCTGTATCTGGTGACGCCTCTGCTCAAACCCCCGGTGGTATCCGGTTGGGCACGTCAGCGCTGACGTCACGCAACATGCAAGAGGAGGACATCAAAGCTGTTGCTGAGTTCCTCCATCGTGCCGTCCAGCTCTCCCTTCTTCTCCAAAAGGAAGCTGGCTCCAAGATGCTCAAGGACTTTATCCGGGTCGCTACAACAGAGACGAAGGGCAAGGTTGGTGCCCAAAAGGTGAAGGAGCTCCGGCAGGACGTTGTTGCATTCGCACGTAAGTGGCCACTGCCTGGTGTAGACGTGTCTACACTCCAGCGTCCCGCCGGGATCGAGGAGGATGTCTAAGTCAAATCTTCTGACCTTATTCTTTTCACGTTATTTTCGACGAGGGTGGGAACGAGATGAGGACGATTTCAACGATCACCTTATAAACAACAGTGGACATTCAACATAGTTCACGTTGCACGCTGTATTGTTAAGTCTGTAGCATTTTTGGTAACATCAATGACATATTTCGACCTCGGCAGTCGCTTGCTGGTCTGGTTATTCGTGTACACACGACTTGGCATTTCGTATGATACATACAAATAAAAATGAACCCAGAATGCTGATAATCTGTGCATGATGTCCGTACTGCCCATCCACATAAGATTCAGCGAGTTTGGCTCTTAGCCACCTGGTGGACCTGCTCCTGCTCTTGAGTTCGTGGCCCAGGTGTGACAGTGACAGTGTAAACGGAAGTTGTAACTTCGTTCATCGGATCATTCTGCTTTGTCCCCGTCCCCGTCCGTTGTAAGGCCCATGTGTTCGTGTTGGTTCCTGTATTCATATAAAGATCTACGGTGGTGAGATGAAGGACCGGTTCCATCTGTTCGAGGTCAACCTTGCCTCTGTGGGATACCCGGTAGATGAATGTAATGATCACGAGCAGATTGCAAATCAAGAGTGAGAGTGCTGACTGTATAATATCGTAGAACAGAAGTTAGCGATCAAAGGTGATACGACGGAGACGAGGCCAAAAGAAGTGGGGTGAAGACAAATGGCGGCGGACCTTGAAATGACCGAAAAAGAGTACCCCTGATGAGGTCTCCTTGAGAAGTATGACTGAATGAATGATTGTGATGATCGTAATGCATATCGATGCCGAGAAGGCCGACTGTATCAAAACTGGTCTCGTCCAAAAGAGCTTCGCCTCGCGCAACAGCCAGATCGGCAGCACTACCAAGCCTAA
>Ga0307518_10000031_pt1 | contig 95303 bp, 134 predicted proteins | sample 25_EM_MG_FD_203889 | JGI IMG/M metagenome (GOLD analysis project Ga0307518, IMG submission 203889) | Populus trichocarpa ectomycorrhiza microbial communities from riparian zone in the Pacific Northwest, United States - 25_EM | ecosystem: Host-associated > Plants > Roots > Unclassified | place...
CTGCACGATGGACAAACGATGTATGTAGTATAGTCATAGGTGGAGGTGCAAGTACATATCGTTTACATAAAATTCTTTCTTGCAGACAAGATATCTCCTTTGTGTACTCCTTTGTCCCCAGCACTGAGGGTAAGTAGTTCACACAACCTCATTGACTAGGGACTGCTTAGTCTTCCGCATCAACCGGAATAATGCTACATGGTTATCATGTCAAAATGCCCCTTCAACTGCCATGGGACTCACCCTTCTTCGGAGCTACCTACTGCAGGACAGTATGTCGAAAATGTGAAACAACTTCCGACGAAGGTTCCAGGATTAAACACGTGGCATCCTGAGTATGTCAATTTATACTTCTCATATTGATCGGCAAGTATAACCTTAGGAAGGTTATTAATGACGGGTGTACTAAGCATAATTGCTGTCTTACTGCGGTTGGTAAGGGGTACAGCCGAAGTGAATGATCAAAGTCCGGCAGGACTGGTTGGATGTCGATCGTCAAAGGTGTCAAATGACTTTGATCTAGCAAAGTTTGAACAAGCTAACCATGCATTCTTTGATAAGGAAGTGGGGTTATTTAAGTAACAGAACACGCACGTATCTCCTGAGATCCTCTCCGGCAACATTCGACTTCACCTCCAAGGTATTACGAAGCATCCTGGCCATGGTGTCCTCCCTGAAAATAACAATTTCCTGTGCAAAAAATTTTAGACGACATGGATTGGTTGCAAAGTAGACTTTGGGGATTTTTGCTTTCAAATGGGAGGTGAATGAAGAAAGAATAGGTCGACGAGGTAAAGTCACATTGCTGGTCATATCGAGTGGACCAGGAACGAATACAAAATGCGTGGTCCGTGTAATTTGTGGGTATGACGCAATAAGCTCCGCAAGGGCATCAAAATTTTCTTGTCAAGAATCAAGTTATCAGACTGTTAGGAGTTGACGGATGAAACAATACCCTGATATTGTTGAACATCTCGGCCACTTCCTTGAGTAGTCGATCGGCTGGTGAAGTTTCCGCACATTACGATGACTTTGGGAATGAAGTTGTTTTCTATGCAATTGTCCAGCATTTTCCGTAGACCAACAAAAGTCTGTGGCCTATCAAGCCACACATCAGACAAAAAGAAAAAGTAGACATCGGACAACTCCTCGCGAACACGGCGACAATATTGACTCTGTACGAGTCATACATTTAGCAACGAATGGGAAAACAGATGATAACACACATCTTCTAGTAGAGTTGTTGAGCCTTTTCCTAGAAAGTCGACATGGCCATATATCGAACTAAGAGGTTGTTGTTAGGTGCATTGAATAGATGCAAATTATGACTGACCGAGCGGTGTCCCGATCTTCACAAGGGGGCTGTCCAATGGCAATGACTTCGAGAGTTCCATCCTGGGTATATTCACCTTCAACAAGCGCGATGCACCCTTCCGTGTACAGTCCTTCCCCAGGTTCGTCCTTGGAGAAGTGAGTGTGACTACCGACGAACAGCACCACAAGATCTGACCAGCTTAGAGACATCCAAAGTAACACTACCGTCTGCATCTTCGAGGCACAACGTTCCCTCTTTATTGTGTGCAAGCATGCCTAGGAGCAGAAACCGTTCACCTGCCCTCCCTAGCAATTGCTTGGTTGATTTCAACTATTTAAAAACGAAGTCGACGGAGGTCCATGACACAAACAAAGTTGTTCCATACCGTCACAAGATGTTCTCGGTCACGAGAGGGGATAGTAGAAGGGGAAAAGTGCTCGTTGCGCAGGATGCTCTGCTTAATGATATAAAGCCTGTTTCTGGTTGCAGATATTCGCGATTCTGCAGTTCCAGAGATGGTCGGCGGAATCGAAGACCTTTGGAGTGGGCTCGATGCGCAAAGGTCAGGAATAGATGAAAGCGCACTTTTCAAATGTACCACGTTCATGCGACCAGTTCCACAGGGGCATCTCAAAGGCATTTATGATGTAAAGGTGGCTTTCTGGGTCCAGCAGCTCCGTCTCAGCGGCATCACCTGATCCTTGATCTTGAAGCGCGTCATACACGCGTCGTAGGATGCCGAGAGAGACTTTCATGGCGGCATCTACATGGAGTGTGTGAGCAACCTTGCAGACTGATGGAATAAACCCACCGTCTTGCTTGTTGTACTCTCTGGCTATAGTTTCGATGGAAAACTCGACATCTTCGTCCTTGATTTCGTGTGCATCTAGGATTTCTTCTAGGAACTGTTGGGCTTCGGGCCCTAGTGAATGGCTGTACTTGCGAAAGACCTGCAGAGCATTACTAGGTTGAGAACAAAATCATAGAATGCCGAACCTTGATTATTGTCCGTTGGCGGGCGTCGATCATTGAGGTATCTGAGACTAGCTATAACGACTCGACTACTGTGTAGTAGTAGTACTAAAAAGCGCTGCCTTCACCAAGCGACCACCACCATAGGATTTGATAGCTTAGGATGTTCTCAACTTTGGATCTCGATATAAGACCTGGCTCTGGAATTGGCATATTTGAACTTGGTCTGTCCTTTCAGTACATCTTCACTGTCTAGCCGCCCACCCTCCACAGGTTCATCGCTGTGGTCTGTAATCTCCAAGCTCCGAGCCCTTCAACACCTCTTCCCTCAAGTTGAGGTTAAGTTTGACTCAGAGAATGCCTCTACTACACCAGTGATTCTCCATTTACGACCCCATTTTGATCTCCTCTTTTCTGGTTATCACCAACGGCTCCATACCATATGTTTGAGAAAGGTTAGGGATCTTCATCCACCCGTAATTCTGCGGTACAAAGACACTATCATCTCCTCTGGCGAAGAGCCACTGGTCAAGGTCGCCGTCACGCGAACGTTCGGTCCGACTTATCCTGGAGACGAGTTGAAGTATCCGGGTGTCTGGTTTAGTTTCGAAGATGATGCGATCAACGAAACCCTCAAAGGGGGTACATCACACACCGGGTCCGACCACCGTTCTAAGGAAGTTAAACGGATCATCGTCACTCAGAAAGAAACACCACCTGGAGAGCGGGACGCTTTGGGTGAAGTTATTACATGCCCAGTTATGTTGGGGGATATATCGCGGGCCGTTATCAAGGTATTCCGAACCACCAATGTCGACTGTCCACCATGACCCATTTTATGCTACCATATACAGATACATCATGGTGTCGTTCTACATTTTTTCTCCCCCTCGTCATCTCCACTACAAATTCGACTGGGCGAAACCACAGCTCAAGACTTGAACCTCGATTTGGGCCCACCATCTAGAGTTCATTATAAAGAAGATGAGCGCATGGCCATCCACTCGTCCAATCCACAATCAGATGAGGATAGACAATATACTGATTGTGAGTCCCTCGGTTCGAGGATATTCACGCTTCCTCATCTCCACAGATTTCTACAATTACTTCCACCATGGTATTGACTTTCTCATATCCGGCCAAACGCATATTGTGCGCAAGATCATAGTACATTCTAACGTGGTAAGGAGTCTACGCTTTTGATTAGTCTTCGGTACTCCACGAGCAGTAGCCTGGATCGCCTTTGTTCCAGTACTACAAGCGCTGCCCTTGGGAATTAGAAGGCCAACCTGAAGATGATGAGGACGGTCAGTTGTCTTTTGAACGATAGGAAATCCTTCTTAATTTTCTAACAAGACACTCCACCGCGTATGCGTTTTCCGGACAAGGTAGGAAAACTAATACGATGGTCATCGGTCAGCGCTTATGGTACCTGTAGTTCGAAGCAATTAGCCATTTTCTGAGCCCCCGAGATCCGCCACCATCAATGGTCCTTGATCGCACAGACGATAACGATAACATCACTTTACCAAGTCCCGTGTCCAGTAAGTATGTGTCGTAGTGATTTGACGCCTTCACATGATATTCCTCCAGGACTGTATGGATACAATGGTGTGATATTAGAAGTGAATGAGGCTTCCCAGGTTGTGTCAGTCATGGTCTTTTGAGTGGTTTAGTCCCAAAGTCCCAATCCGTCGAATCTACATATTCCTACACAGTATACGATTACTTGGAAAAGATGTCTGGCCAAACAATTCTGAGTTCTTCTAGATTATTGATAACTACAATACCATCTGTCTCTGTGGTGGCACCACCGTTCTGGCTCAAAGTCTTCGCCTTGCCACCCTCCACGGTCTGTAACCCAGGTTCATAGAAGTGAGCGCATCGGCCCCACCCTAACTCCTTTGCGCCAATAACATTTTGCTCGCTGTCGTCTACAAACAAGCACTTCGATGGGTCGGATATATTAGCTTGCATCATGGCCTGAGATAGCTTGGTATCAGGTGCACTTGGTGATGCTCCAAGAACTTACATTACGGTAAAAATCAGCCTCAGGTTTACAAGTGAAGTTGGGTCGCTCGTAATCGCAAAATACAAGGCCCTCGATTTGGTCACGGATGTTGAGGATGTTAAGGACTCGGTTCGCGTGCTATAAAAAGCATTCAGCGCCGAGTAGATCCGGTACGAAAGAATTCACGCCGTACATTTCTATAGGCATTTGTTAGGGCCCATACACGTACCTTTGTGCGATCCAAATCCTCGAGAAGCTTTCTCAACTCCAGGTTAGGACGAATGAGGTCCTCCAAGGGAAGGGTGCCATCACATTTCCTATCAAAATCAAGTGGATCTTAACTGTGATATTGGCTGTGTATCCTTGCAGTTCTTTGGAAAGTCACCTATTTCGTGATGACGCATGAGCCCGCGGAGCGCCAGCCCATACTGTATGTAATACTTGTGATGTAGTTCAGATGCCTCTTCTTCTTGCAGACCCATAGAGACAAAGTATGCTGAGTGGAGGTCAGTCTATCCACACACCCGCAGTCCGATGAGTGCGGCCCACCGTGAATACGTTCCCCCATCGCTTGCGAAATCTTGGTGCTTGCAGAATACAGTGTGTTGTCTATGTCGAACCAAATGACCATGCGAGGATCTTTCCTAGGAACTTGAGGATATAGTTGACCAAGATCAAATAGAAGATACCTTCCGACAGTCCTTCTCGAGACATGACACAAATACAGGGTATCAGAGATGGTGGATATCAGAACATGTTAGTTTCTCATCGGAAACGAGGGACATATCAGGTAGGTTCTTCTCGCGATATGAACTCCGACATCACTACACGCGAATAACCTCCCTCATCGCGGCAGTCGACCTCACAAGCAAATCCCCCAAGACGACGACCTGTGAGTAGCCCTTTCGTACTTTTCGACCTCTGAGACGTGCACTCTCTCTGTGATTGTGCGATGAATTGCCGTCGTCGGGTGATCTTGCGGTGGATGGCGGTCTTGCGATATGGATGTGTTGTGCGGATTCTCTTGACTGACAACCACTGCTTAGATGGCCCGCAGCAGGCAACTGGCACCCGGTATCGGACGTTTCTCGCGTTCACAGGCTGCTGCACGTCGCCAACTCTACAAGGGTCCCAAAAAATCTGAGAAAGCAGCCGCTGAAGAACTCCCACCATGCAAGGAGGTCAAGGTTGGCGGCGAGAAGAACGGCAGCACTCGTCTCGTACCTACATCCAAGGCCCCACGTTTCTATCCTGCGGAAGACGTCCGCCAACCGAAGAAAAGTCGCAAGTCGCCCAAACCAGCCAAACTTCGATCATCCATTGTACCAGGCACCGTCCTCATTTTACTTGCTGGGCGCTTCAGAGGGAAGAGGGTGGTTTTCTTGAAGCAGCTTGAAAGTGGTTTATTGTTGGTGACGGGTCCGTACAAGATCAATGGTGTTCCTCTGCGGAGGGTCAACCAAGCCTATGTTATTGCCACATCGACTGTGGTAGACCTTGAAGCATCCAAGGTAAAGTCTTATAGACTTTTCTTGAACGTTCCTTCCAACTTTTGCTCAGGTTGACCCGAATATCAACGACGCCTACTTTGCCAAAGCCCCCGCAAAGGGTTCAATCTCTGCAGAAGCCGAATTTTTCTCGGAGGGAAAGCCCAAACCAAAGGAATCCTTCCCAGAATCCAAGTCAGCTGATCAGAAGGAGGTTGATAAAGCCGTCATCGGCGCTGTCCAGAAGCAAGAGAATCTGGTGAAGTATTTGAAAGCTAGTTTCGGGCTTAGCAAGGGCCAGTTCCCTCATCAGATGGTGTTTTGAAGGTGACATGAGATTAATGCAATGGGGCCTACGTTGTGGGGCACTCCAGTACATGATATACATCTGTCTTTCTTATGCACATACGCTATTGATCAGAGCACCCAAGCGCATAATAACTGTGGGAATAATGATGTTGAACGACCGCGCTGTCACGTGCCAGAGGCTAGTGCCTCAACTCTCCCTGACCTCTTTCATATAAGTATACCCTACGTGACACACTATCACCACAACTTCTCTATCGTTGCAGCTTCCAAAGCTTCATGGGACGAAGTTAGACGCTCTATCGCGCGTCGTTCCCTTCGTCACACTTGCCTCTCCTTCACTGTTCAGAACATTCCTTCTACGAATCGTTCAGCTCACCCGACATGCCATTGTTACAGCTGCTTTGCGAGCGCTCGATGCTACTTTTCGGGAGCGTTGCTGTTGTATTCTGTGTGCTTTCATGTCCTCGAAGTTTATACTTCTGGGTGTCGCTCCTCGTCTGGTGCTTAGGACTGGTCGCGTTCTTGTTCTTGACTCGTGCGTGTTTCGCGCCGTACATACTCACTCGGTTCTCGAACCACATCCGAGTACGAAGCGTCAGCTTGCGCTCCATCCGTGGTCTATACTTCCGCAAAGGCAACCGAACGTGGCAAATAGACCGCATCGCCTATGCCTATAGTCCGTCGGGAGATGGGAAGCCCAAGGGCTTGTCTTTCAGAATCGAGGGCTTTAAACTTGAAATTGAATTGAGCAAAGCACCCGCGCCCCAAGTCATTCCTCGCACCAAGCACAGACGAGGACTCACTTTCACAGATCTCTCACCATCTCCTTTGGCACTTTACATTTGGTCCTTGATATCTACCGTCTATCGCTTGTTTGATCCAATAATTCGCCCGGCAACTCGGCTCATCGTAACTTCCATTCTTCGTCAATTCATTCGCTTGATTCCTAGGCTTACGGAAACTCTCCAGCTGGAGGTGGACAGCGCGGTGATATCATTCAATGCTGTCCCAGAAATGTCCATTGTTGCAGAGAATGTAGCACTCAAGGGCCACGTGTCATTTATCCAGAACTCTCAGGATCAGCATACCAGAGACCGTGGTTCATTTCAGGGGAGTCAGGCTCCAAGCGCCAGAGCTCTTGCTATGGGGGCGTGGAGGTCACTTCTGGCCAGCCATCTTCAAAGGACATGGATGCGAACATGGGAGCACACTTTGGGATTAACAACCGGGTGGATGACATTTGACCTTGTAGCGCAGGATATACAAAGCTTTGGATTTGGTCAGTTCGCAGAAATACATGTTCTCGACACTATTAATGCTCCGCTTGGTTTTACAGGGAAGGAGCGACTGATTTGTTTGTCAAAACCGATCATTATCACTGGAGCCGCGCGTTTCAGCCCTAAAGATGGCGCGATAGAACAAGGAAGCTTGCGGGGTCGTGCGAAAGTAGGTACAATGCACGCCAACGTCGACAACATCCAAGCGTTGTTGTCGACCTTACCTGTTTCTCGAGCAGAGGAAGTTTCTTTCTCATCTGCGTCGGTTACGACCTCTGGGATTTCCCCGTGGATCCGGAGTCCTTTTAGTGCAGTATGTCTTCAGAGATCGCGGAAGTGAATATCGCACTGATGTTCGTAGTCCTCAGTGAGTTCTGCGTACATCGGGTCACTGGTGGAAAGGCAGGAGAAACAGCACACGTCATTGGTATGATTGACATGACATTGTAGATTTGTGCCTGCTCATTCTATCACTTAGTTACTTGGGCTTGTGGAAAGCCTTGGGATCAGCTTAGCCTCATTTTCGTTTTCAAAGACGATTGGAAGTAGCGCTTTCCTGGGTGTTATGCAAGATCTGTCTTGCTTCTGCGAACCATGCGATACCGCTGCAAGCACTGCCCATCGCACACGGTCGGGAGGCCCATCATCTCCTTACCTCGCGTATAGGTTTTCACTGACCATACGGGAAATCTCCCTGCGGTGGACCGGAACTGCAAAGAGAACAAAAAAAGACTCCCCCTTCCTCCTTGTTGGTTCCACCTCCATTTGCATTATCATTTCCGATTGGCCTGCGATAACTCCAATGAATTCTTCATTCTGCGGTGGCGCCAATGCATCTGTCACGCTAGATGCCAGAGTTGCCTCTCTGTCACTGACAGATCGGCTTGATCATCTGTTGCAACTGTCAAGTAAACCATCCTCGGAGGATGTGCACCACTGGAGAGGTGGACCTGATTTACCAGCTATCTTGTCGCCGGTGCCTCGGATTGTGCTCAACGTTACGTTCGGAAACTTCTCCTCCCTGGTGGAGTGTACCAGTGAGACTGGATCAGAAAAACCAATCCTGCTGGAGTTGGAAACAAAGGGGATGGTTGTCCATTCCTCATCAAGTTTCCTTATGGGGTCGACAGTTGCTGCACTTCCCAGCCGTTACAAATTTGCACATGATCACATCCCTTTGCGCATGTCAATGCCTTTTCATTGCGTCTTGCACCCTGTATTTTTACGGTTGCGCTCCAGCTCTACCGTTTCAACAGTGAAACGCATGTCAAGATGGGGACTGGAGTCAACGCTCAGTGACACCATTTTCTCCCTTGACGTTGTGGAGGTAAATGGGACGGTTATGGGTCTCGGAGAATCACGTGAAGAACGGCCAACCCTGGCTGCATTGGATACTCGAACGCTCTTTACTGATATCCATTGTCGGGCTGAGGCCGCACTTATCGAGCTATGGCATCCCAGAAAGCTCGAAATTCTACGCACATTGTTGTCATTATTGTCGCCTCGTCGCACGTCTCCCATAACGGCATCGCAAAGTCCACCTGCATTGCCGATTGGGTACTCCCTGTCACTATCCATTGCGCGGGCTGTCCTATTTGTCACAGGACCGGACATCAACCCTGCAGCCGACAAGGACATTACACGCGGTATTGCCTTCAGTACAGGTGTCTCCTTGTGCATATGCATGGTGGGAGCGGACCACATTCACACCGTAACGTATTCCCAGTCCGAGTCCGAAAACCGGCATAAGTTGTTCCTGGCTTCCGACAGACTTGTTGACGCTATTTCTTTTGCAAGGGTTTCGGGCGTACCCACCGGTAGTGTTGTTTTTGGAAAGGTTCTACTCTGGAACATGATAGTGCGCTCTGCAGCTGCGGATGGATTTTCCATGGATGACCCTCTCGTGTTTGAGAGAGATAATCCTTCTTTAGACACCAAACGCATTGTGGCGATGCGAAACATCAACGTTGATATCAAGCGCACGACCCAGCGATCTTCAAGTCCAACGGTTCCGGGATACGATGCGTCCTTCGTCGTCGATGATTTTGCATTGTTCTTTGAACTTTCTCTGGTGTATTCAGCTTTGACGGCTCTCCAGACTATTCGAGATCTACAGCAATGTATAGCTTCTTCCCTTCCGTCATCATCACAAGCTCTCCGACCTCCTGGTGTAAATTTCACTGTCGATGGCACGATTAAGACTGTGAGGGCCCGCCTTACTTTGCTCGATCAGAGCATTGTAACCCGTGTCAATCATGTCGATGTCTCCTCTGGTCCGCGCGGTTTTCATGCCTCTATCGACTCACAGTTGTTATGGGTTCCGGTACTCACTCCCAAAGTGCAAACAAGTGCTGAAGCATCGTGGGAGGAACTTGGTCGCCTTCATAAATGCGCGTTGTCAGGAACGTCTTTGACCGGTCGGCTTAATGTCACTATGGACAGCCTCCGCGTTCGCATTCCTTATGGTTATGTCTTTGCGGAACTGTCGCAAGCTATGGTTGTCACAATGAAAGTTATCCGACACCTGATTCAGATGGTGAAAATGGGGAAGTATACACCGATGCCTGCCCCAATTGCCGAAGACGCAAAAAGTGTACTGGATCTGGTACTCGCATGCCGGATACTATGTTTGGAAGTCGATGATGATCCCTTCGAAAGCCGGCTTGCCTTCAACCATAGGATTGGTTTGGAGGCAGCGAGGTCAAGGCTTCTTCGGGAAGAAGCTTTTGATGCGAAAGCTGCAGCGATTGTATCTGGTCTGTCTACTTCACATAATGCCCCCTCCACGCATACGGACTATCAATTCGATGGTAATCATTCGGTCACCATTCAGGAGGCTCGTTGGCGCTTGGATATGGCCCATTCCATGGACTGGATACTGCGGCATAAACGACAATCCCGAGAGCGCAGTATTCAAGAGGACTCGGTGTTTCGTCAACTTTATGGCTCAATACCACTGAAGCGTCCCACACAGGTTCCAGACTTGATCTGTCCTGCAGGAATACGGCGCACCCCACCATTGATGCGTATCATGCTTTCTGGGTTGCGACTACACCTCGAGCGACCCTCATTCCCCCTTGAGCAGTTGTCTGACTTCCTGTACGAACAAGGAAGTGGACTGCCGCACGAAACCTTGTATTCCCTCCTTGTTCCCTTACATCTGTCATTCGCTCTCGAATCGCTTCAATCTTCGCTACGTGACTATCCATTGCCGCTACTTTACATTCCTCCAGTGACTGGAGGTGACGGCCTTCACTCACTTCTTTTCGATTCCGACCTCGTCATCGCCGAAGAAATGGGCCCTGTGTCATCGGTGGAATGGGTTTCTTGTCCTTGTCGTGACCCCGATGAAATTGCCGCTGATGAACTCACGATGTTAATACAAGTGCCCAAGACTCTCATGCCTGTAAAGACATACGCCAGACCGTCGATCCAAGTTTCAACAGATGATCCTGTGGCATTTTCGTGGGGAGTCAGTTACAGTCCAGCAATGCAAGATGTAGTGAGAGTGTTGGAGAGCCTGACACCCGAACCACGAGATCCTTCCCCACCTCTTGGTTTTTGGGACAAGGTAAGAGCTTGAGTATCTACCCTCACCGAGAACCCTTGTCCTGATCAAAACTGACAGTTGCGTTTGATCTTTCATTGGAAGATCCATGTTTCGTTCAAAAAGGAGGTCCGTCTGTATTTAAAAGGTGAGCATGAAGGGCAAGACTACTTGGTCATCTAACATTAATTCAGGTAGTCGTGACCCATATGTGGTGAACAACGAAGGCGCTGGATTTGCCTTTTGCTGGCAGGGAGAACCTCAGATAAACATTGGCTTCGATAACAGCGCGGCGGAGCTCGCACAAGTAACGAGCGAGACTACGCTGATTGTCATACCGAAGTAGGTTATTATTCTGCATAGCTTCCATTGGTGGTTGAATTGCCCTCAGATTTGATCTTTCTCGGATCACGACTGTCGCGCAAGGAAGCCTTGTGTCCGGAAGTGGTCACACTAAAGTATGCGCAAAACTCAGCTCTGGTACTATGTTTGGCGTAGGGGCTGTATTCGAGCGTACGTGCACCACAGACTGTAAAACTTGTACCGGTTCTGCTTTTGACCGTTCTTGCCGACTCTTTGCTTTCCGACCTCATTATGACGTCCAACTTCTTCGAAAGTCGGAAGCAATGACAACTCAGGTGAGGGTGGTATTTAGTCTTGTTCTTTGACCAGTTAAAAATTGGGATAGGCGCAGAAGGATTCATATCGAGAATTCCGATCGGACTTCTTGCACTTGTCTATTTCGCTGACTTCAGGATTGCGTCATCCCGAAGCAACTGAATATTCCCCCCCGAGCAGTCTATATTTCACACCAAATGTGTTTGCTAACTTCTGGTCATGGTGGGGACTATTCGACAATGACTTGTCACTACCAATCAGGCAGGGCTCCTATTATCCTCATAAACTGATATCGCCCAAGTTCTCGCGTCATCTAGCTACGATCAAATATCGGGTGTCGCTGCCGCAGCTGTTCATAACTCATGTATATTTGGACGACACTAAGGAATCATGGATCAACGGGACTACATGTTTCATTGGGATGAAGGCGAAGATCGACCATTTCCAGGCAGACTTGCACCAAAGAGAGCAGGAAACTATAGCCCCGGGAAAGATGCCCGACAGCATTCAGATAGTGCGACACAAGCCGTTCTATGCTGCTGAAGTTGTCACGAAAAGCCTTGATGTTCGAGTCCTGCAAGCTACCTTCTCGGAACCACTCAAACAGGCTGTACCCATGTCTGTTGAATCGGAGAATAGTACGAAAAGAGATTTTTCTTCAGACACCCAGATCCCTCCCTCGTGGGTCGACAATGATGACTTCGTCGAAACAGATTGGTCTCCTCAGCAACCCCCAAACATCCACCTGCTCCCTGTTCTTTCGTGTCCCAAATTGACGTACTTCAAAAGGCACTCTCGACATGCAGAAATACAGGCGGAAAACAGCAAGTTTGGTGATGAAGACACACATGCCTGTATGCTTGGCCGTGAACCGTGTAAGTTACCAATACATTTGACATAACGGCAGTTATTTATCCGTTCCTTAGCTGTGCCGCAGGTGGAGATAAGTTTAGCAGAAGCCAGGGTCTCTTTGCTCCAGCGTGCAATGGAGGAAATTCAGCCAGCAATCGACTCAGAGGTATGTACCCAGACACACTCGCTTCCCGTTCAGCTCCTTAGACATGCATCAGACACGAAACACTTCGGAAAAAATGGTTGTCTTACTTCGAGAGTACATTGCTCACCTTCAGGAAGTAGACCAACTTTCTGAATCAGAACGAAGCAACCTCTCGAATTACTACATGCCATCTGAACTGATCTCTGCGAGCGAGTGGGCTGATTTTGAGAACGTCTATCAGGCTCATGCGCCCAACCTCTTCATGTGCAATTCCGTACGGGATGTAAGTCCTAAACATTCAAAGAAATGCAAGTTCGTCTGATTGTTGTTGAATAGCTTCTTATCCAGTATTACAACTGCTCAAGAGCTCGTCGTGGATTTGAATACCATATGGCAACTCGGTCAGGCGACTCATCTCAAGTTCCACCTCCTTCTCATTTTTTTCCCAGTGCTGTGAAGTACTTAAGGGACCAAGCTGATGCTTTAGCTTTGCACTATAACGAACAGAACGTCCACAAACCAAAAGCTTCAGTTCATGCAGCCCAAGTGGCCGCCTCAGCTTTGCGGCGGATACTAACCAGAGAACGAGGGAGTGTATCACTGGATATATCAACAGAGAGTTCACCCGTGCCTATTGGTGTCAATCCCCTTGATGGCTGGGATGATGGAATCATACTGCGAAAGAGTCATTTCTGCCTTCTGCTCAAGCCTCAGATCATCTTGCGCACTGAACCCTCTACTGTGGTACTTGCTGCGGTCCAAGCAAAACTGCAATCATTCAAAATCATGGACGCCTCTAACCTGGAGGACTCGATTAGTGGTATCATCATGACGCGGTATGGGTTCAAGTTGAAGCAACCAGTTTTTACTAATCTTCCTCCCAGAAACTACATGGCATTGGATGGGCTCCAAACTTTTTGTCCGACCAATTCGAACTCATTTGAGGATGGGGCGGTACCTTTGGAAATTTTGATAGATTACCGATGCGAAACCGATGCATTTGATCGCATTGTCCCCCAAACAGATGCAACGTGTCAATATGACCGGTTTAACCGCCTACGTCTCCGTAACAATGTTACTTTGACAAATCGCCCAGAAAAACAGCAACCAGGCAAAGGAAGACACGCGCACCTCTACGATGAGACAGTGAGGTACATGACTGGATCAGAAAGCTACGCAACTAACTATGACTCAGGACCTGGTTCAAGTCCATGTCCCTCAATTCACAGTCTCAGCAAGCGACAGACACTTCCAATTTATTTCTGACATCATCGCAAACCTCGTCCTCTTTTCCGATTCTGCACATAAAGCTCGGTTGGAGAAATTAGAGACCCTCCTTTTCGCTTATGATTTCACAGACCTCAGATCTGCCGCCAGAGTGGTTTCCAACCTCCAGAACCGTCTCAGAAATGTTATGGATACGCGCAATGATGTTTCCCGCCAGACGCGCGGCCACCGTTCACAACCAAAAATGGAATTGCTCAAACTCCAAGCCCATATGCACTTACTTGCGGAAGAACTCAACTTGATATTCGACGCGATCCGACTTGTTCAGAGCAGGACAGACGGCAGTACAGACAAGAAGTCTGCATTACTCCTGCATGCTTCTTCCACCGAAATCTCCTGGAAAATGCTTGACGAAGATCGCGAACTTCTTGCTAAACTTGCTGTACGGAATATCGACTTCAGCTGGCTGAGCAAACAGGACAGTTCCACCGTGAGCAGTTTAATGATAGGCGACCTTCAAGTTTTCGATGGCTCTCCACATGCCATTTGGACGGAAATTGTGTCTCGATACGAGGAACCATCCAATCATCCTTTATCCAAGGTAGCTGCATAGTCACTGTTGTTTCTCGAAGCTCATCCCAATTGCAGCGAGATCTCTTCTTGGACGCGAACTGGATAATATTAGCCCCCGTTGGCGGTATCACCGTCTATGAGAAATTTCAGCTGGACTTCCATCCTATCCGTCTTCAGCTAGATGCTCGCCTGGGTCAGCGAATCATGGAGTACATATGGCCATCCCGAAGAAGTAGAAATCGCAAAACTGTCCAAGATTCGCAAGGCCAGGTGGACGATATCACAACCGAACAAAGCATGAACAGGTCATCCTTGGATTCTTCTCAACTATTGCAGAAACCACGAGCGTCACTTGACTCGGGTGGACTGTCTCCTTGGAAAAGGTTAGCAGGATCTCGGTCGTGCACCGATTTGCGTAGTGCTGCCGCAGAATCTGCGAAATCTTCGCACCAGCCTCACTTGTTGGATTCAGATCCCCACGATAACTCACGAGTACAAAGAAGGGGTGTCCGAGAGCACGGTAAAGATGATGCGATCGAGATGAAATCACGGTCCTCTCAAAAGACGTTTATATTAGTCAAGATTTCCAGGTAGGATGCTCCCGATCTCGCTCTAGATTAACTGCTCAACCTGTACAAAGCCTTGAACTTTTGTTAAGCATCATGAAGGCCGAGTCTTTCGAGTGTCGCGATGCGCGTATTCGTACGCACACACTTGAAATACGAAATGAGACTTGGAGCGTAAGTATAATGTGTCCTTCGAGTCGGTCGTTTCCTGATGATGATATAGTTTGAAGAGCTAGCCGACCAGTTCATCCCCACAGACCTCACATGGAAAGGTTGGGTACGGATAGCATTCCAGCAACCACTCGTACCTGTCCTTCCCGTTGCTCGCGAGCTCTTTTCCAAAACGAAGTTGATCGCTTCCAAAGGCGCAACACAACTCGACCTGCGACCTTCCAATCGGGGAAAAATTGCGACTGATGACACCATCAGAAACAGGAGGCCTCGAAGGTCATCATCCAGCGGGATCGCACCGCCAGAGAATTCAGATCCGATCGAAAATGTACTTAAATTGGCTGTCATCGAAGAGCCGGAGCTCATCGCCGAAGAATCTACCGCTAATAATGATGCTGGTTCTAGTCACCGACGAGGCCGTGCGCGGCTGCTCAGTATATTCGGTAAAAGGATTTCGCCGGCTTCACCTTATCGGTCGAATGTGAGTGTGTTAGTAGAGACGATGAACACCTCTTTCTGACACTACATAGTCTGAACGGCGCTCCTCAGATGGCCCTTTGAAGACCTCTTCTATAGATTCCTGACCCTAATCCCACTAATGTATATTCCTGTGAGTGTTTTATCTTTTGATCGTGACCGCACTGACTGCCACTGCTAATAGATATTTTCCTCTTTTTGGCATCTATGTTTATATACAGCATTGTAATAGTCAACGTTACCTCATCTTACACTTGCACGGCGTAAAGTGCATTTTGTAAATGGTACTAGAGGGCGTGCCAATCAGGAGGACCAGAGCATCGACGACCACCAGTTCGATGTAAATGCTATTTCACTATTTCACCAGTTTCCATGGCATTCGTGTGGCCGATGTCTCTGATTAGATCTAACCGTAAGCATAAACGAGTGAACTCAGGGCAGGCACCTTGAACAAGTAAAAAATCACGCCGCAGCTCGCTGTCTCACTTAGTTTCTCTCTTTTCTTCAACCCATTATCTTCGTCTGTGCAATGGTTTTGTCCAGTGTCCTCGGTTTCCCTCGCATCGGTATATTGTCTTCTCCGTTTGATGTGTGCATCTGGATTTACTCATACGCAACACCTAGGTGCACACCGTGAAGTCAAGAAAGCCGTTGAAGCGTATTGGGCTGGCAAGCTTAGCGTAGAGGAACTTTCGAACGTTGCTGCTGATGTCAAGAAGGCCAGCTGGACGAGTTTGCAAGCTCGCAATGTTGACTTAATTCCAAGGTTCGTCTCCAATGCCTATATACAGCCTCTGGCTGACCATTCATTCAGCGGCGACTTCTCCCTGTATGATCATGTCCTTGATCACTCGGCAGCTTTCAACGTCGTCCCTAAACGCTACACTGGACTTGGGTTATCAGCCCTGGACGTCTATTTCGCTATGGGTCGTGGTCGTCAAGCGGACGGTGTTGATGTCCCCGCCTGTGAAATGAAAAAATGGTACACGCACCCAATTACCTTTGTACCCATCCCCTGATTTGGTTTGTAGGTTTGACTCCAACTACCACTACGTCGTGCCTGAGCTTTCCGAGCAAACCGAATTCAAGTTGTTGTACAACAAGGCCCTTCAGGAGTATAAGGAGGCAAAGGCCATCGGCATCACCACTCGCCCTGTCATTCTTGGCCCTGTTTCATACCTTGTCCTCGGAAAGGCCGCGAAGGAAGCCTCCCCTAACTTCCAACCTATCTCACTCCTCTCAAAAATTCTTCCCATTTACAAACAACTCTTGACAGAGCTCAAGACAGCTGGCGTAGATTCAGTCCAAGTTGATGAACCTATCCTCGTACTCGACAAGGCAGCTAGCCTTGACAAGGAATACGCTACCGCTTACTCCGAGCTTTCGTCCGTAGCTCCTAAGATTATGTTGACCACCTACTTTTCTCGCTTGGATTCCAACATCAATTTCATTGCGAAACTTCCTATTGCTGGTCTCCACATTGACTTGTGTCGTGCCCCTAACCAGCTCGACGATGTCCTCACGGCGATCAAGTCCACGAACATCGTCCTCTCTCTTGGTGTTGTGTCTGGGCGGAACATCTGGAAATGTGACTTTAATACCGCCGTCAAGCAGGGCCAGAAAGCCATCAACGCTCTCGGGGGAAACCGGATCATAGTTGCCACTTCCTCCTCCCTTCTTCACACGCCCGTCACTTTGGCTTCGGAAAAGAAGCTTACACCACAACAGAAGGATTGGTTCTCTTTCGCGCTTGAAAAGGCTACCGAAGTTGCCACCCTCGCTGCCATCTTATCCGGTTCTCAGGATTCAAAGATTGCCGTGGCGCTTGAGAAGAATACTGCATCCATTGCCAAACGTCGTGAGTTTGAGCATACGTCTGACGATGCCGTCCGTAGGCGTGTGGCTTCAATCACTCCTGATATGTACCACCGCAAAAGCAAGTTTGTTACCCGTATGGATCTGCAAGCAAAACATCTCAATCTTCCCAAGTTCCCCACGACGACGATCGGTTCGTTCCCGGTAGGTACACAATGTTTAGTCATCAGCCGTTGTCTTGACCTCGACATGATAGCAAACGAAAGAAATTCGAACTGCTCGTGCTAAATTCGGCAAAGGAGAGATCACCGAGGCTGAATATGAGGACTTCATCAAGAAGGAGATTGAGATAGTAGTCCGTTTCCAGGAGAAGGTCGGCCTTGATCTCCTCGTTCACGGTGAGGCCGAGAGAAACGACATGGTACAATACTTCGGTGAGCAACTGAACGGCTTTGTCTTCACACAAAATGCCTGGGTTCAGTCGTACGGGTCACGGTAAGGTATTTGGCAAATGTGCTTCTGTCTCGGGCTGATAATTTCCTTCGCAGTTACGTCCGTCCCCCCATTATTGTCTCAGACGTTAGTCGCTCTGCTCCTATGACCGTCCGGTGGAGTAGCTATGCCCAGAGCCTCACTCAAAAGCCAATGAAGGGTATGCTTACCGGGCCCGTCACCATCCTAAACTGGTCGTTCCCTCGTGAGGACGTTTCGCGCAAGTTGCAATCCCAGCAATTGGCTCTTGCGCTTCGCGATGAAGTCATTGATCTCGAGACGGCAGGCATTAGCGCGATTCAAGTCGATGAGCCCGCTATTCGGGAGGGCGTAAGTGGTTTATAAGTCTGTATACCATGCTCTCATTTTTTGGCATTTAGTTACCATTGCGTCGCTCCGATTGGGATGAGTACCTGCAATGGGCAGTCGACACGTTCAAACTTGCTACTGCTGGTGTTTCGGATGCAACCCAAACTCACTCTCACTTCTGCTACTCTGACTTCGATGATATCTTCCCATCCATCCAACGCCTTGACGCTGACGTCATTTCCATCGAGTTCTCCAAGAGTGACATGAAACTACTGCATACGTTCCAACATTATGATTACTCCAACCAGATCGGTCCCGGTGTCTACGACATTCACTCCCCTCGTGTCCCTAGTGAACAAGAGATCACAGAGCGGCTCGAAACGACGCGGGCGATCATTCCTGCCCACTTGATGTTTGTGAACCCTGTAGGTTATTTGTTTGACACCATTCTGTGTCAGTTCTGACTGCCTGCAGGACTGTGGTTTGAAGACTCGTGGTTGGAAGGAGACTGAAGGTATGCAACTCCGGTATAGTAACATGAACTGCGCCGTCTAAACCCTCTTCCAGCTTCTCTTGCCAACTTAGTTGCCGCGGCTCACAAAGCCCGCGAAAGCGCATGATTCCTTTTTCTTGCGCTTCAACAGCGCCCATAAAGCAATATTTATCCAAGACTTCTACTGGCAAGCTCCAATTCATCTTGGGTAGCTGTGGTGATTGCGTCATGCCCAGCCCGATGATACTATCGTGTAGACTGCCTTGCACGTTGACTGCTTTGTGGGCCCATTATGGTGGCCGCGGGAACCTCGTGTCCCTGTGAGCGTAGTACTATAGTCGGATTTCAACAATCCCTGATTGTAATGTATCGACCAATGCCAATTGTGTACCAAGTGAATCAGCAACTTTCCTGGATATTACTGATCTGTGACAACCAAAATATCTCGTTCATCCAGTGGCTGAGTGAGCGCAAGTGCTAGGTCACCAGCCTTGCGATCTCTCTTTACCACAGCACTTCATCATGTCCGACAACCCATCCTTCGTCCTGAAGGTCGATACTGTGGAATTTGAGCAGGGACCATATGTACATCAAATTTGCCGCCACCCACCGTACAACGGGACTCTTGGACGATATTATGCAGTCCCCAGTGACCTCGCTTATGCCTTAACATCCCAACTTACCTTCGTCGGAAATCAATGCTAGTGAGACTACAAGGTCGGGCCCTTATCTGTTGTCGTCCTCGGTGCATTTTGGATTGAATCAGTCCATTGCAGTCTTCGGACGCGGACCGGTCAGTCTTTTGTGTATGGTTGTTGCTTTTGCTGTTTATGTTGTCATTCACCGTCTCGAATGTGCAAAATCCTATGCAGCTAAGGATGCATTCTACCCTCCGCCGCTACAGCAGGGTGAGGCGAATGTAGCATTTTCAAAGCGGGCTGCTGCTGCCATGAAAGCCAAACTTGACATAGACGATAGGGATCCAAGGACAATTGATCTTGTGGTTGATGCATCTGGTTCGGAGGCCGTCATCCAGACAAGCATTCGAATTGTCAAGACAGGGGGGATGTACAGGTACAGTGCCCTCTGCATTTGAATATTGTGTAGCGGTGAGTCTCGCTCCTTTGCAGATTGCGACAGGTTGACCGGTTGTCACCACAGATATGGGAGCTGTGCTGTGCAAAGAATTATCTGTGAAAGGCTCATTCCGATATGGGGTGCGTGCTAGAGCATTTATTTACCCACCCAACGCCGTATATTTACGTCTGCTTTTTGGCCCGGGGATTATCCTTTGGTGATCTCCTTTGTTGCCGTTGGTCTCTCATCGGTGATTATTAATGCAGTGGATTTCCTGAGCTATTGAAAATGAGACGGTTCCTAGGTTCTCTTTCCTAGATGCTCGTCTCGCATTTGAAGCCACTCGTAGTCGAAAGGGAAACGGTGGAAGGGGTGTAATCAAAGCCATAATTTCCAGTCCCGGTGTGATTTGTGAAGCAAGAGTACTTGTCACGTACAAAAAATGTAAACGAGAATTGATTGGCCGACTACACTGGAGAGTGGCTCAGGTCGCCAGAGACAATGAAATAGGAGCAAAGTCATAAGGAGATGAGTCGGATGGTCACAGATAAGGAATATCAGGTGCAGGGAAAATGTGTCATCCTCGAGAGGGTCTTCCATCGAGTGTTGTTGGTCTGCCTAGAGGAGACTAGGAATATGTGGTAAGGAACGCCGTGGAGGATGCAGAATTTCCCCAGATCCGCCCTATTCGTGCTAAATGTTCGCAATTCGTCGAGGGGTAGAACTCGTCCTGTTGGAAGACGCCGACGAGGAGAGGCACTGGTTTGTGCAATATTAATTACATAAACGAGCGCCCCGTAAGTAAGTAAAGCTTGTAGTACCTCTGTTGATACGAACCAAATTACTAGTAGAGATATATCTTCCTCAAACTACAGGAATCCGCAGTCGGCGATATGACCTTCCGTTCAAGAAACGCATATTATCTGCGGATGTCATCGACCACCACCTTGCCGCTATACGTTAGTTCCTTTCGTTATATTATATGTGCCATTGAAACTCACCAGTAATAGCTCTATCTCGATGGCCGACACATCGATTGGATGTCAGACAGGGTGTTGCAACATGTCTTAGCAGATCTTCGACCACTGTTTGTCTGGCTTCAGGTGGATGAATTATCAGTCTTCCAAACCAACTTTCCAGGATTGTTCCGAAGCTTCAAGCAGAAAGAGACACACATTTTGGACCTGGAGCTGCATCTGGAAAGAATGGAACTGTCGAAGTTCACCGGGGTGGTATGCACTAGCGTTCTAACCCACAGGTCTGTTGATCGACCGTCTTTCTAATCGGCATAGATTTCTACCAGTTTGCGTACTTCTTCCGCAAGATCGAGTCCCACTCTATCGTCACCAAGGTAGCGTTCTCATTCAAACTATGCTAGGCGAAATGAAATAAAGGTTTGTAGACAAGGCACTTCGTTGCGGCCCCTCCACGACAGGTGCTTCCTGCTTCCGGCGTGGCTGCCAATCGAGGTCGTTCAAACAAGAAAAGAAGGGATAATGGACCAATGAACGATAACCGGAACAGCTACAAACGCCAGAAGACGATAAATGGAAGTGAAGAATTGACCTCGTCCATCGAAGATAGCAATGTCTCGCAGGCCCATCGCAAACGAGTGGAAGAGCAACAATCGAAAAGACCAAATCGTGTCACTTCTGGCATGCCAGACGAGTATGAAAACGACACTTTTGGCACTAGCAATGATGTAGACATCCATGGTTCACCAGAGTCTGGTTCAGCCCAGGAGAGGACGTTGTCATATGGTGATGGCATTGCTACGTCACCAACCGAAGATGATACAGAAATCCAGGAGATGGAGCCCCCAGGTCTTGATCTTGATGTTGAGATGGAAGAGGAGAAACCAAAACCGTTGCTAAAGCTCAAGTACCAAGCCCTTACGGTTTCTGGCCATTGTCTCTGCGTGGTGGTGGAACCTTGGTCATCCCCGCAGCATCCAATCGCCCGACTAAAGTCTGCTCCCCCGGTTCCGTCAAAAAAATTAGGGTCGTTTAGAGACGAGAATTTAGGCCCAAGAGGACAAACACCACTTTTCCTTCCGGAATTCGACGAGACGGTTGACCAAGGTCACAGAGATTCCACACCGATCGCAGTCGGTACACCATTACTTCGTTTCGACGACGTGTCTGGCCAAGCGAACAATGGCTTTGACAATGATACGCTCATGAACTTTAGTCAGGCGCTCAACACTGCAGGTCACACAGTTGCTATTTCTGATGACGATGACGATATGGATGGGGCTGTATTGTTTGGAGATGCCGATGAAATCCGGGAATTTTCTTGATTTTATTGTATGTACGGATAATACTATGCGCGTCCCAATTCTCGTAAAATCTCCAATTTACGTGATTCTGTGACTTCACGGAAGCCCGCATTCATCATGTCGAAGCTACCATGACCAGCAGATAAAGCGCGTAATCGTGTAGAATAGTCCAGCACTCGACTCAGAGGAGCAACGGCATAAATTGTTCGTTTCAAGGGAGGGGGACTTGCAGTTCCATAAGGGGACGCAGACGATGGCGACAGTTCCGCGGGTGGGATGTATATCCCGTCTGTGTTATATGAACCTATTTCAGAAGTTGCGTCCGAGCCTAGATCGAGGACTTCCCCTCCATTGTCAATGATATCCCTGGCCACCTTGCCAATGGCTTTGTCGTGCACAGAGACACTAAGCTTGACATATGGTTCCAAAATAGGGCCCATTCCCGCGTCCTTCAGGGTGTTCCTCAGGATAGCCGAACTGGCTCCAGCAAGTACAGAAGTTGGGGCATCTCGAGGAAGGTGGAAGTTCACGATCTGAACCTTGACGTGCGAATACGGGAGCAAAGTATGGGGAGAACTGGAGAGTGCACTCGAAATTCCGCGAGCCAGATTTGTCAAGGGATGAAGCTGGTCACGGGATGCATCTGGAGCGATCAAAGGCTTCCCTTTATTATCGAGGACCAGGTTTCCCTCGTAGGCTGGGTCACCTTGCTCACTCGCTTCAAGCGATGAGATCGACAAAGAGACTTTCACTGTAACGAGTTTGCCTGCTACCTCAGTGGACCACTCTTGGAGCCCCGAAGAGATCTTCGATCTCAGAGACTCTCGGTAGCTCACCTGACGCTTTCCAAACTCGAAATTTGCACGCCATTCCTCCCTCAATCGACCCTCGGTGATCTCGAGATGTAAAGCACCAAGGCCATGGAGGAGAATCTGGCCGTCTTGAATGTCCATTCGTACCGAGGGATCCGTACGGGCCAGTGATTGAATGGCTTTCTGGACAGGCTCAAGATCAGAGTGAGAACTAGGTATTACAGCGACCGACATGACAGCAGGAGGGGAAACAACCCCCCGCATTGACTCTTCGGATGCGTCTTTTCCGTGTCTGCGTCTGGAAACCAGCGTATCACCTGTGCGAGTGTAGCGCAAACCAAGCAGAACGCCAATTGATCCATACGCAAGGGAATCCACTTCTTCTGCCTGGGCAGCATAGAGGAGAAGGAGCTTGGACACCTTCTCTTTTTGCCCAGTGTTGACATTGAACAATGTCGATTGACTCCGTACACACCCTGAGCAATAGGTTAGGCCTTGAAAGTGAATGAGACACCATGCATACCTGAGTAAACGCGAACAAACGTCATCCATCCCCTGCGCTGGTCCCAGGCGACTTTCCATGCCAGAAGGCGTAAAGGTTCATCCACTGCTTCGTCTTCCCTTCTCACGTCAAGTGGGCTCGCCAGCAAATCCCCTGCATAGTCCATCACTAGTTCCGTACCAATACTCTTCATGGCAGAGCCGCACAAGACTGGTAATACCTGGTTCCGTAAAGTAATCCTGCGCAAGTGCGGGATGATTTCATGGGAGTGGATACCAAGATAAGAAGAGGCATTCGTCGGCAGAGCTAAAAGTTGTTCCATGAGTTCCTCAGAAAACATTGCAAGGTTCTCGAGGAGGGCTATACGTGCTGGTAATAAATGAGGAATAATGGGATGTTCGCCAGGCAATATTCCTGAAAATTCTCTCGGATCCGGAGACAGCGGAAGAGGATGGATTTTGCAGTCGCCATCCAAGGTCCACTCCCATAGTTGCCACCTGACTAAGTCTACGAGTCCCGCAATACCGGGCTCGGCTCGTGCGTAGTCATCGGGTCGCATGGAAGCCACTGGAAGAGTGATGGCTATGGGATTTGCATGGAGCCCGTGTGTGATTAACGACATCAGTGAGGCCTTGAAAGAGGCACCCGGTCGATCAAGTTTATTCATAAATATCAATCTGGACGGTACGCCATATCTATGAGATGGGAAATCATTAGTATCGGAAGTGTGGAGCCACATGACGAATGTCTACCTTGATAATTGGTTCCAGACAGCCTTGGTTTGAGCCTCGACTCCCTCCACAGAGTCGATTAATACGATTGCACCGTCAACAACACGACTCGCGCTTTCAACTTCCATTCCGAAGTCGGCATGGCCAGGTGTGTCGACGAGATTAAAGGTCCACTGCTTCCACTTGACTGGTATACTTGCAGACTGTATTGTTATACCCCGCTCCCGCTCAGCAGGCAGGAAATCGGTGATGGTACTGCCGGTATCGACCGACCCTGGTGTTGTAATGTAAGATGATTTATGCAGAATGGATTCGGTCAATGTGGTCTTTCCAGAGTCTGGAACACGATAATGAGCATTGGGCAGAGAAGAGACGGTAGTCCCGACCTATATGGGCAACGAGTGCCATATTCCTAATATCCGAAGCCTCATGGTGAAGTGCGGACACGAATCCTCGTGCGAAGGAGACTCGCCTTGGGGAGGGGACTATGTTACATCGGAATGGGCGGGCACGACGCAGCATAACCAACCTTGTGTTGTGCTTGAAACGCGCAAGTAAGGAATACAATAAATGCAAACATTTGCCTGTCGACCACTGCTATGCACCAGTACCAGTCAAGATCAACGTGATGACGGAGATCGTGGAAGACAGCCTTGAACAGCGGCTCCGACAACGCACTAGTCGCGGACACCCTTTGGATACCATCCCAGTCGATTTGGAGCCACATGGCAACATCCCCAACACACCGCTGGCAGCATCTACCATTTCATTTTTTCTAGGCGCGGTTTTCTCGATGGGAACCGCATTATTCTTGTGTGGCGGTCTTAATTACCCTTGGTGGGCAACCTATCAGTTGGGGTATTTCCTCGCTGCGTGGTCCGCTTTCCACTGGAGCGAGTTCGCAGTAACAGCAGGATGGAATCGGGAGAAATGTAGCGTGGACTGTGAGTTCGCATTCTTAGTCTGCAATGTTTCACTCATAGGTCGTTTCTGCTAGCCTTTTTGCTAGACAACGGTACTACCTATCATATTGCCAATGGCAGCGCGCTGGTTGAGTACTTGATCACGCTTTATCTTTTGCCTTCTTCGAAGACATTTCCATATGTATCTCAGTTCGGTGCGATACACCTGTGGTCTCTATGCAGCACCTGCTGAACAATTGCAGGCCTCATTCTTGCAATCTTGGGTCAAATTCTACGGACAACTGCGATGGTACATGCATCTACCAACTTCTCGCATTCGGTCGCATTCCAAAAGAGAGAGTCACATAAGCTGGTAACGGATGGGGTTTATTCGTACGGTTAATTTCTCTATCCGATAGCCGACTGGCACCAACTATGTCTAGGTGGTCTCGCCACCCATCGTATGCGGGGTTTTTCTACTGGGCCCTAGGTACGCAGCTGGTACTGCAAAACTTCATTTGCTTTGTTGGTTTTGGGGTTGTCCTATGGCGATTCTTCTATCGCAGAACTCGAGGTCCGTCCAGCAGCATATAATAGCATTAAGATTATCTCAATGATTTGTTTAGTTGAGGAAAGGGCGCTGATGAAATTTTTTGGTGAGGATTATGAAGTATATAGACGGAAGGTTAGCACTAGAATCCCATTTATATCATAATCATAGCAGCGTTGGCATACTTGAATGATCACGCTAAGAATCAATCACACTTTCTGAGAGAATCAAATAGCATGGGATGCATGATCATACACATGGTGGAGATTAACACAAGCATGGATTGTTGACCTCCTTCAGGTACGACACCAGCCTCTCAACCTTGGACGATAGTTGTCCGGTCAGAGACATAGATACCATCCAAGAATTTACGGATATCCTTGTTCCGTACTCTGCATGAGCCCTGGATAGATGCGGCTAGGGGATGTAAATTAGCAATGGCCAGCAGCCAGTGACAATTGAAGTACCTGATTGTGAGACATTTTCAATATCATTGCCCTCGAGAATGAGTTCATCCTTTTGAGCCTTGGATTCGGCTATCGTCACGCCATCCAGCATCGGGACATGGCGAACCGTCTAGTAATCCTGGGATTAGGGACAATCCTGGGGCCATAACGGAAGAAAGTAGCACCTTCTCACCAAGGAAGTTACGAATCTCCAATAGATGCCCCTGCTCTTGGATGATGCAGTTGACGGGAAAGTGTGCATAGACTGCGCGCATTTTGTATTGGAATCCCTGTTCGCTTGGGTGATGAGGCATTGATATCGCACCAAAGTTTAACGTACCTTCGTCACCCCAGTGACCATGTTGTTAATGAGACTTCTGATAGTGCGAAGGCAGGCGACATGCTTGCGCCCACCCTGCCAGACGGCCAAGGTAACTTTGCTCTTGTCCTTTGCAGCCTTGACAACCCGGATGTCCATGTCGACATGGCGAACGTTTTTGGTGAGCGTTCCTCGGGGGCCAGTGACCTTGATGACACGAGACTTTATCTCCACAGTCACACCCTCGGGAATGTCGAGTTCTTCGGTCTTGAGGACGTCGCGCATCTGGGAAGATAATTGGCGTCAGTCAACGTATCTGAAATTGGTGAACGGCATCCATCCGTCAGACTGAAACGAAGCAGAGGATAATCGACATGACCACTGCAGATACGCCTTGGATGTGTTGGAAGACGCTTACTTTGGAATTGGAGGTTGTCTTGAGGTCGTTGCGCGATGGTCTGTGCGGTGATCTGCAGTGAACAGACTTTGCGGCAGTTTGCGATCGGGGTTTGAACAAGCGGCCATTGTCAGCCGGCAAGTGGCATCTTCTCTTTACCTTCACCCACCATCATCGTTTCGTTGGAACCGCGAGCCTTCACTTGTGTGCGAAATTATTAGAAACAGTTTCTCTGTCGCGTTTGTCCGTCGATCCTAGGTGATAGCCGTGTCCTGTGGCATTAGCGCATAAGCTTGTTTTGTGCCATGTCGATGTACTCTCAGGTGCCTGCAGCTTATCCCCAGGGAATCTACCCGCCTGCTTCGGGGTATCAGCAGCCTGCCGTGTCAGGGTATTCCTATCCTCAACTCCATCCTTCTCAGCCCTCAGCTCCTACTCCTGTTTACCATGTCGATCCCCTCTCGTTCCGTCGTGATTTTACGGCTCGGATTGCAGAACTCACTATTAACTCCAGACCTATCATCCAGTCGTTGTCGATGTATGCTCAAGAGTATGCCAGATGGGCAGATGTAGTTGCGCAGTGCATCCAAACCCACATTCGTAGGGTGAGCTTTCCTGTCCATTCGCATGACATTTTTACTTTTTACTCTCGATGGATGGACAAGCGTCTGCAATGGCACAGTCTTTTTTGTTCGAGATTTAATGTAATTAGACACATTGTGTAGTTTTTGAGCAAAGAGTAATCCCTCATGGCCCCGAGACGTGGCCACCGCTGTCGACAGCGGCGAGAGGACGACGATATGAGAATATGCTCAGAGATTCCGCAACGTGTCACCCTTCCTGTTGTCTTCCTTCACACCGCCTCCGATGTGCTGACTCATCTTTGCTGTTTTTGGTTTTCCCCTGTTAGGTCGCTCCTTGGATGAAGTTGCCCGCTTTTTATCTCCTCGACGCCATCTCCAAGAACGTCTTCGATCCTTATGCCCGGCATTTTGCGCCATTCGTCATTCCCTTGTTTCTGGAGGCTTACCAGCAGGTTGATCAGCAAACACGAAGCAAGATGGAAGAAATGTTGATAACTTGGCGAACCGGTTCACCCACCGGTAAGGAACTCTTCGGTGTCATTACCCAACTGTCCATCGAACGCGGAATATGGGGTGGGGACTCAGCCTCTCTAGTCGACGTACGTGTTCCGCTCCTCCCAACGTGCTTCCCGTCCTTACCGTGTCTGCAGGCCACATCCCCCAATTCCAGCGGTGTTAATCAAGTCTCCAAAGCACAGGTACTTAGCGAGCTTGAATTTACACTAGGTCAGAAAGAACGAATCCTCCAAGCCAATCCCTGGGATGCAACCGCTCCGAAGCACATCGAGGTCTTGCAGCAAGTATGTGGCTCGCTTGTTGTGTTTGATGTGGGATACTCATGCGTGTGGGCTAGCTTCGCAAGCTTGTCGAAGCCGGCGTTTCCCAGGATGAGCTACGACAAATCCTCAGCCAACTGAGGTCACTTACCCGCACCACTTCTCAGGCACAACCCCAACCATCATCTTATCCTTCCGCTGCCCCTACGTATTCTTACCCAACTCAAGTTACTCAGAGTCGTTCGTACCAAGCCCCTTATCATGGGGCTAGTGGGGCTCAGCCTGTATCTGCGTATCCGTACCAGTCGGAACCGCCCAAACCTTTTGATATAACTGCACTAATAACAGCTGCGTCTCCAAGCGTGTCAGCGTCAGCGCCTTCCGCGCCTCCGGCTAACATAGCAAGCCTATACAATGCTTTGTTGAAAGCAGGTGTCGTTTCTGTAGGCAGTGCACCTAATACTGGATCTACCAGCCAACCACCGGAACACTCGTCCCCCGATGACAGCACCGCTGACCACAGAAGAAATGCAAAGCGAGTGTATAGGAAAGCAGTCCTGTCGGAGAAAATTAAGCTCACGACAGCAGATATCCTCAAGTACGCAGTGTCTGATTTTAAACCTGTAAGTTACAAGCTGACTGTTGGCACCCAGAAAGCGCTCGTCTGTCGTCGATTTCCTCTATACAAAACTTCCTGTCCAATGCAAGCAATGTGGAATACGATTTAGTGACGATGCGTGTGGTAAAGCACAGATGGAAAACCACTTGGATATGCATTTCCGACAGAACAGGGGGATCGGGCAAACAATGGGTCGTGGAAACAGCAGAAATTGGTTCGTCAGTTTTGAGGTGAGTAGTCAAGGGTTTCTTCGCTCGGAATGACAATTGAATGGCTATCCTAGGATTGGACTAGGGCAGGCACGGTCGATGTGAAAGGCAAAGGACGGATGGATGGTCCACGATCCTCCGCTAAAAAAGCTGTGGACGTAGCACAACGAGATGCGGAACTACGTGCTCAATTTGTCGTGGTGCCACCAGGCGATGAAGCCAAGTCGATATCATGTCCGATATGTAAGGAGACCATGAAGGCTGAATTTTTAGAAGATGACGAAGAATGGGTATGGAGAAATGCTGTTAAGAGAGATGACCGGGTACGCCATCGTTTTAGTTATTTCATGATCTTTGCTTACTAGCTGCGCCATAGATATATCATGCTACGTGTCACTCTGAGGCAGTGACGTCAGCTCATAGTCTGGCTGCTCGTTTGCGCAATGATGTGTCCAGCCGTAGCCGATCGCGAACGCCCGAAGTATCTGCATCGCGGTCTACCCCACCAAGAAGTGTCGGTACAGGTCTGCGCATATCATTATCACCCTCGCCGGAATCTAAGCGTGTGATGCTTAAGCGCAAGGTTGCTAATGAGGATGGATCACTAGATGGTTATACTCTCGCAGAAGATGCTACACCGCCCATGAAGAAACTTGCTCTTGCATGGTGAGGATGGCTATCAGAATCTTTATTTCAGTACATTATTGGTTGAGCATCACCATCCCCACTGCAATTGACATCTGTATTACCTTTTCACATACATCTAATAAATTGGCATTCTTTGCAACACTCGGAAGCCTGCGTCATCATCCTGCTTTCTGGAACCAAAATCCCAGCTGAGAGGAGCAGATCCACAAAAGGGAAAAGTTCTGTCAAAGGTCCTCCCCGAACGTCGAATGTGTGATTCGACTACGTAAATCGTTCAATTTACACCACGCCTCAATGTTCATCCTAACTCAACGACATAGAGAATTCTAACTTTTTCCACTGAAAGTAGGGGGAAATGTTGTTCGAAGCACACCTCGACGCGACGTTGAGAGGTATAGCCGAGATAGTTAACAGTGATGTTGAGATGCAGGTGTGTTCCCGCTTGCAAATTTGCGTGAACAGTGCTCATCACTGTCACCCAGGGACCACTTTCAGAACTGTCTACTGTCGTAGTATTAGACACGAACATTTTGCTTGAATTCCTCGATATCATACAAACATTTGTCTCTGAAGTTGAGCAACATGGCCTACCCGTACACATCATCATTCCAGGAGCAGTATTATATGAACTTGACAGGTTAGCTGCTGGCTACATTACATTTCCTGTTTTCTGACCTTCCAATATCCCGATAGTCAGAAGAACCGCAATGGTCTCTCGTGGTTCGCGCGCAGAGCATCTACCTGGTTATTAAAGAAGGTAAAGGAGAGGAGAACTGTAAAGGGCCAAGCCCTTGAAGAGACATGCAAAATTTCACGAAACTGGAGAAAACGGGAACATGGCGAAGTCGAGTTGCTACGATATGATGTAAACTTTTCTACTCACTCTACGCTTGCAGGAATTTGGTACTCAACGAACAAATGACGCCCTCATACTTGACTGCTGTCAGTACTTCTATCATATGCGCCAGCGGCGTACATTTCTGTGCAGCAAAGACAAGATACTTGCTGTTGAAGCAGAAAGCGCTGGTATGTCCATGGAAGTCCGAGCCCAACGCCCGATAACGATGAGCATACAATACTAGGTATTCCAACAATATTTCCTGAACGAGGAAATTTCTGTAGCCGGGACATTGCGCTCGGCGTTTTCGGTTGTGAAACAGCGAGATTCAGGTTCAGCGGCCATTACCCAGTTTATCGCAACGACTCCATACAACTGGTCCAAGACACTCCTGCACCGGATGAAGATGGCATGGATGTCGATGATGACTCCACGGTGACACAGGTCCTGCGACCAAGTCATGCGCTAGACCTGTTACACTTGCAGGTTATCGAATACTTTACTCAATTGTTGCTGGATCTGGTTGGTGTAGTAGGACAACCGGAAGTGCAAGGTTTCGGGAATGGTGATTGCGGGTCGCGGCATGCCCCACCCTACGCCCAAAAGCACGTCAGATTCTGGACAGCGTCAGACTGTCTGGAGTATTTGGACAGCAAAAAGAGGTATCCGAGATCGAGCCCGAGGGTAGATGTGTTTTTGATGAAACCATATGCGGGGCCGGGTGCTCGGAGGGGCCAAGACTGGTCCCGTCGGGACTGGGAGGTGGCACTACACACGCTGGGGCACATCGGAGGGCAGTGGGAGGCAGGTTCGATCATCCGAGACTCTATCCCAGCGGTCGAGTTTCATGTGAGCAGGATCTTTTCAATGCCAATGCGGCCGACTGGGCTGTGAATTTGCATTTGTAATCAGATTTTACTACATATTTACTGTTTATCTTCAACTCCTCTTCCGCTCTCATGGCAAAGAAACGTATACTGTACTTTGCCCTCTTTTTCCTCGGTCTATTCCTCTTGGGAACCGTCATCGTCCTCTCGTCTGTCTCTTACTATCTGGCCATCAATGCTGCAGCATATCTCTCTGAGTTGGAGGTCCCCGTGCTCGACAACACTACAAGGTGGAACGCATCAGAACACGGCATGGTCGAGCGCATTCCACGTATTCTGCACCAGACATGGAAGTCAGAGACACTCCCGTCTCGTTGGAAAGGCGTCTCCCAGGCGTGCCGCGACATGATGTCTGACTAGTACGTTCCCATTCGCGCCCCGGATCAGGACTGCGCTTTATTCATCCGCTTCTTCACAGCGAATACATGCTATGGACAGATGCTAGCTCCAGAGAGTTCATTGCAGAGCACTATCCATGGTTCCTAGACACCTTTGACAATTACAAATATACCATTCAACGCGCAGACGTCATTCGCTACTTTGTGCTCCACTATTACGGTGGCATATACCTTGATCTTGACATTGGCTGTCTACGACCCCTCGATCCTCTACTGGTGCACCCTGTCATTCTGCCCAAGACCATCCCTGTTGGCATATCTAACGATCTCATGTTCGCCCAACAAGGGCATCCATTCCTCGCCCAGACGATACACAACCTCGTCACTTTCGACCATAACTGGGTGTTAAACTATCCAACAGTCATGTTTTCCACTGGTCCCATGTTTCTCTCTGCCCAATATTCTATCTACACATCTTCCCATCCTGTTACCTCTGGCGAGCCAGGTGATATTCGCATTTTGCCAAAGTCTCTCTATGGCAAGAATGCCAAAGAAGGTGAAGCGCCCCATTCCTTCTTCTCTCACTTCTATGGGAGCAGTTGGCATGCAGATGATGCTGCTTTCATCGGGTTCTTGGGTCACTGGGGAAAGGCGCTCCTCTGGATTGGATTATTGGTCTTGATTTTCGGCGCTTACCGACTCGTTATGCCAAGCAAACAGAGAAGTTACAGCCTTAGGAGAATTGGAGGTTACGAAGTACTTCTGCCGAGATGGATTCAGCGCAATGGCCGATGGCAAGTTGACATGCGATGGTCTTCACTGCCCCCTTCCGCCGTTTCGACTCAGCCATCTTCTCCCACAACCTCCGCGCTGCAGTCGCCTTTGGAGGAGCATGTTTCATTGCTTCCCCTCCCATTCGATGTTCGACCAAGTTCCCCCGCATCTTCTGAAGTATCTTCTTTCGACGGTCTTTCCTCTGCGACACAACGCGGCACTTCTTCATTAAGTGATGTCGTACGTCGCCTGAGGGAACAATTTGACGCGTTTATTTCTCCTCGGAGGGGGCGTTCGTACCACCGGGATAGGCAACGCCGGTCGCGAGGAGTGCTGTTTTTCCTCCCTGCTATTTTTCCTCGGGCACAGGGCGTGGAAATACCTCCACGCAGCCCCCCACCTCAGCCCTCCGTGTTGCCAACGTCTTCTCAGCTTCCCCCTGAGAAGGTTCGCGACTCTAGCCGAACAAGATCCTTCGTTGGTGAAAGTCATCTTGGCTTTCTCCAGGGAAGTTCACACTCCTCGCGACTCCAGACGGGAAATGACACTCTCTTTGACGCTGACATTGAATCATAGCCATGAAGTTGCACTTTACATTCTGCAAGGATTCATCTTACTTTAAGTCACGCCTACCGCTATTGCATCAGCTTACGATGTGGGATTACCCCACTCGATACCAAGGTTCACTGTGATGATCACATTTTGCATATTCGTTGTGCAGCATCCGCTACCTACACTGTTCTTTGTAGTCATGACCTTTACATTCCGACCTTATTAACTTCATACTCTCAGCATCTACTCTACGTTCAATTGCTATGTGTATGCATGACCGAACTTAGCTTTTCCTCCTGCATGTTCTGCTGAGCTCGTGGATTCACTGGTAGAGATACCATCAATGATGACAAGAAAATCATTGCCAAAGCACTGATTGCATAGGTGATGGTTGGGCCATATGTCCAGTACGAAGCACAGGCTGATGAAGGAACCTCAGCATACAAGCTGTTCACAACACAGCGATCTTACCAAGTAATGGTCCTAGGGCACGACCCAGCTGACCAGAGGAACGAAATTTGCCTAGTGCGGCACCCTTGGCCAGTTGCGGATGCTCCTGTGTGGGCTTGCCTGTGTCCTCGTCAAAATCGCCGTCACATTGCAGCGACGCATAAGAGGTTAGGGAGCTAACGACTGTGGCAGAAGTGAAGGCGAAACAAACTGCAGCAGCCTGCAGCAGCCTGATAGCGGCACTAGGTTTTGTAGACGCGAAGAGAGGAACCAGGGATAAGAAGATGAGGCCAATTGCACAGCTGGAAGCTCCCCATCTTGCTACCTTGCCTTCTCCGACCTTGGGTGTTATTCGACGCACGTATCCACCTTGAAGTAGTGCACTTATTACACCAATCGACCCAATGAGAGCCCCGTTCTGGCTATTACTCCAGTCAAACACTAGGATGGAAATAGTTCAGCTAGAATCTCCTAGTATGACATAGTGACCCACAGTCGAATGTAAGGAATGTAAGTGTGAATTCTATTCCCGAGAACACGCTCAGGAAGAGAAAGTGAGAACGACGTAGTGTATTGAGCAAGCTTAGTCGCTTTTGTTGTCCTATTCGACTGAGATCTTTCGCCGGAGGTTGATTTCCCTTGGCGAGGATGCGGTCAGCTTGATAATTAGGGCGTAGATTGCGAGTTTCTGGGAGGGCGACGAGTAAAAACACTGTCTCTACTATCAGCAACAACAGAGAAATTGCAGCTGGAACAGCATAGATGTTCAATTCTATCCCCATGGCGTCCAGGGAGGCCGGAAGGGGCTGAGCGGCGAAGTACGCTCCAATGGGTGGGCCAATGCAGAAACATATTGCGAATGCAATTCCTATTTGAGCAAGCGACTTGGAACGCTGAGTGGGGGTAGTAATGTCCGAAAGAATTGCTCTAGGAACAATTGGGGTGAGTGGAATGGGAACTAAGCGGCAAATTACTTACGTAGCTAGCTGAACATTGCCCTCGCTGAGTCCTCCGATGATACGGGAGAGTATGTAGGAGGCAAATGTAGTAGACTTTATCCACCTGAAAACCCTCAGTGACGGTTTTGGTGGGCAGATCGGGAAGTAGCTTACACCAATGCTGACAGTATGTTCCCCAACATAGAGATGAGGAGGACCCGACGCCGGCCATACTTGTCTGAGAGGGTGCCAATCTTCGGTGAGACGAGAAATTGGAGCAGCCTATTTTCACGCTAACCATGTGCACGTTGATCCATGGTGTTGAGCCACGTACGAAAATGCTGATCCCATTAACCCTCCTAGATAACTATATGGTTGGGTCCCCAGGTTTGAGATATCACAAGCTTACCTAGTAACACCACATCCCACTTCTGCGGATTACCAGTTGGCTGGTAGAATAGGCCTCTAACCCATGATACAAATTGTAGCGTCCTGGACAACAAGCCGCGGGGATCAGAATTCTCTCTCTGAGGATTACTCGATCAGCACTGAAAAGAATTACGTCGTCCTCCTGGGTGCGTACCACAGTATACCATTCAATAATTCGGGGAAATAGTGGGAGCGGAATAGTGAATGCTTCATGAAGCAGTCAGCCTGGAACAATCCAATGCACTGCCAGCTTGTATATATAGTGCGTACCGAAGAGATCTAGCAGCAGAGAAAGAAAGACGACTTTCTCTGTTCTCTCCATAACCAAGTCTTCGGAGCCTTGGTTGCGTAAGGATGAGTTGGTGTGAAGAAAGCACACTGCGTCGTGCTGCTGCAGGGCCAATCTCTTCCACAATGGGTCAAGCTTTTATTCAGCCTCGAATGGGCCAGAGAAGTCTACAGTTGGCACAACTATACAATATGTAACATTGGTCTTTCAGACCAACACATCCAAAGGCCGATTTTACAGGTCCCCATCCTACCGGATCTAGTCCGTCATCTCTTGCTCACACAAAGGTGTGTCTTGACCTGTATTGGTCACAGTACCACGAAACTGCTGGTCTTCAGAGGCTTGAGTGAGACCCGTCTGGAAGTGCGAACTCGTTTCTGTCTTTGTGAGTTCTCGTAAAGCCATAGTGGCATACGCTGCTGTGGATAGGGTCAAATTAACTTGTAGAGCAAGGAATCTTCCGTCCTCAGTGACTCTGAGAGGATCAAATCCTAGTAGTTTGTCCTCGTCAGCCTGTGCGAGGGCGACATCAGGGTCCGTGTATCTAAGTATTGACCACGACAAATTCCTGGGGAGCTGGAGGATTTTGCGATATGATCCATTGAGGATATATTCTCTTTACCCGAGCGGTCAGTGGGGCTACAAAGGAAATGTGAACCAACTTGCTTCTGTTTCCGTAGGAAGTCGTCTGGATCCAGTCCATCTTTCCTCAGGAACTCTCTGTAACGTTCACCAAGAGAACCACCTGGGTAGGCCACATCCCTCCCAGGGAGTGGCATAATCACATCGAAGATAGAGTACCTGTGAGCATCCTCAGTAGAAAGTGTTTTAATCTTCGGCTGCACCCATGGCAGCCTCTTTGTTGATCGAGAACCAGGTTCGTCTAGGTGAACGCCTGAGGATGGCAGTGAGAGTCAACAAGATTGCTATCACCTTCGTCTTCGGCTGGCTCTGCTGTACCGTCATGAATCTCGTCGCTTTCATCAACTTTTGCAGCTTGCTCTTCTTCGAATACCAGGTCTCCGGGAACAGCTTTGTCGCAGCCATACACGTTAATGCGCTCTGAGACGACAGCGTTCCATACATACGACTGATACGCGTGGATGTACATGAGCCTGAGGTTACGGGGGATCTTGGTCACTTCTCAGCTTTCAGTCCTTTGCATTCGTGACGAATTAGCTCACTGTTGAGAGTGCGCCCAATGCATTCCTAGTATCCCCGCCTTGCTTCTTGTAACTTTCCAAAATACATCGTTCTGCAACCACACGTCTGGGCATGAGGGCGAGAGCGAGATCTAGGTCGCGATCAACCAGCCAGGCTTGGCGGGCTTCAACGACGTCTGGGTGTTCACCTGGTCGTACTTGGAGAATCAAAGAAACAGCTCTGTGCCAATCGGACTTCAGAAAAGCCAATCCTATGCTATGAGTGGGAACTGCAGCTGTTCCGAAACGCTGCATGCCTATCGAAGCTTAGCTTGAAGCAGATATTCCCTAGAGGTGCATACCATAGTAGTTGATGAAGCCTTTGTGTTTGAGGCTGTTCATTGCTTGATCCACACTTTCACGTGGATTGGCTTGTAAATTCCTAATATTTTGCTGAGACAGCAAGTATGCGGAGACAAGCAAACGCCCTAACCGTAAAGTGATTACGAACTCATTGCCTTTGAGCATGCCCAGTTCCAGCCCTGCTTTCCGATAGCAAAGATCTGCGATGCGGATTCCATGCTCGCCACGTTGAGACGAAGTATCGTGAATGGATCTGCGGCCAATTTGATTCGCAGCCTTCCAGATATCCTCGACCAATTTATTACCCCGACGCAGTGATACCCGTTGAACCGTGACCCCCCTTTTATCTTTCGTGCCAGCCACACCAAAGTCTTTGACGTTTACGTGTAGGGTGCGCGCGAGGTAAGCAAGTGCATCTTGAGTGTCACGATTCGTCTTTTGCATAGTGAAATGGATATACGGGGGATAGTCTCCTCGAGCAGGTCGCTCGCCTTGTTGAGTTGAGACACTGCGCTTCGGTAACAAGAAGCGAATGAATGCCTCACCTCGACCAACCCCACTTCCCCGCCCACCTCCTCGTCTTGACCACATGACCATGATGTGGGATCCTTGATCGCTGTGCGACTCAGTCTCAGTTTCGAGCTTCCCCTTGAACAACTCTCGAACAATCTGGTGCACCGCGGTCCTGTCAGCTTTTGAGCTGATAGGCTAGGGCTCGTTTGGGTTTCACAACATCGCAAGTATTTCGAGAAGGTACCTACCTCACTAAAGACCATCCGCGTGTCTCCTCGCTTATCTCGCTGGGTTTCGCCACGTCCTCTAGGCTTTCTACCCCTTTCTCCACGGGAACTACGGTTCCGGTCTTGCTTTTCCTGGGCTGGCTGTTGAGAGGATGCTTCTTGTTCTATGCTGCTCTTCTGATCGCTCGGATGGACGTCAACGTTGTTACTTCCCTCGACTTTAGGTTCAGGGCCTTCTAGATACATTTTCTCAAGTTGCGCGATCGTTCCTTCGGAAAAGTAAGGAGACAGTGAAACTTTAAATGAATCATCCCAGATCACTTCGCCTGTGAGAACAGGCTCTCTGTCCGAAATTGTGTGACTTGTAGAGCTTTCTGCCACGGCCGATTGCAAAGACCTAGGACGTCCCGACAGCTCTTCTCCAGCTATTTCTACGGACATTTGGGGACCATTATCAGGGGTATCCCCAGTGGAATTGTTCCATGGCCCAGATTTTTTATCTTTCTTCGTGGGCACTGGTTTGTCGAGGGACTTGAGGTGCACGACCTGGTAATCCAGGTCTACCTCGAACACCAGGAAATCCGTGAACCTGGATTGGCCCATGAGTGAAGCACACGAGGAAAACAGGCATCATACCTTTGCTTGATGATCCCCAGAACTGGTGGAATATCCCGACTGATATACTCTGTTATCCCGACATCGCTCTCCAGTAACTGACGAGTTGTGCAGGAAGAAGAGGACGATAACTGGTTGCCTAGCAGGATGTGGCTAGGCGGCAGGATACAGTTTGCGTCTGTACAATGGGTCTCGCTCCCGACTGTTTCCTCAGCCTCAGCGGAAGGCACATCTACCTTGATTCGCTTTGGTGAGCGGGACAGTTCATCGTCATCCTCGCGGTCTCGGGACAGTGCAGTAGACATTTAGATGTGTAGAAGTGAGTGCAACACTTGAAACCTTATCAGACCTGTAAACGATCTCTCCGGAATTCATCTCATCAGAAACTTCCCGATAATTATCCACATCGACTCCCACAGATATGCCAGTCCCTCATCTTCAGAGCTACAAAGATCGCGCAGAAAAGCACACAAATCCCGCTGCTCGAGCCCTACTTCGGTGCATGGATGCGAAAAAAACGAATCTCGCTGTTAGTGTCGATGTCACCCGGACGAAGGACTTCTTCGACATCATCGAGGCCGCCGCACCATACGTGTGTCTCATAAAGGCATATCACTCTTTGTTCGTATCCAGCCCCTGTGCTCATAAAGTCTTGACGCGAAGACACACATCGATATCCTCGAGGACTGGGAGCCCAGCGTAACGGCCAAGTTACAAATGCTCGCATCGGAACACAATTTCCTGATTTTTGAAGACAGAAAGTTCGCCGACATCGGTGTGACTCCTCGATAGTGTTATGATTGTGAGATCTGACAAGACTCTAGGAAACACGGTCGCGCTACAGTACTCCAGCGGAATCTACAAGATATCTGATTGGGCGCACATCGTCAATGCTCACCCAGTTCCGGGACCCTCGGTCATAACGGGCCTCGCATCAGTAGGCATGAAATCGAAGGAAACAAGGGGACTGCTACTCCTTGCAGAAATGAGCACGAAAGGTGCGCTTACAACCGGCAGCTACACTGTCGATGCAGTTCGCATGGCTCGGCAATACCGAGAATTCGTCATTGGATTCATCGCGCAGCGCCGCATGGAGGGTGTAGGAGTGTCTGAGACTGATATGGCCACTGACGAGGATTTCTTGATCCTTGCTCCCGGTGTCGGGTTGGACGCTAAAGGAGACGCGATGGGTCAGCAATATCGCACACCGACTGAAGTGGTGACCGAGTGTGGATGTGACGTGATCATCGTTGGCCGGGGTATCATTGGGACTGGTCGAGACATAGACGTTGAAGTGGTAAAGAAGCAGGCGCAGAGGTACCAAACTGCTGGTTGGGAGGCGTACGAGAATCGTATTGCAAGGCTTTGACTATCCAGCGAGGTGGTCGGGAGTGGGATTACCAGGTAAAAGTGGAATTCTAAAATATCCGGTGAAGCTGGATATTTAGAGTCGAACACAATCCGAAGCCGTTTTCGAAAAAAAAAAAACTCACCGAACCAGGGTCTTTCACCACCCTACGCCATGTCACCTGCCTTTTTGCTCCTCCCGATTTTTTTCTGCTTCCTTAGCTGCCTCTCTTTCCTCCGCTTCCACGACCTCCACATCCAGTGGGAATGTCAGAATTGCAGCAATACCCGTCAGTTGGTTAAGTTCTGAAACAATCGTCAGATTAGAATTCATGTTTGCAAAGATGCCTTACGTTGTCCGGATTCGTGCATACTCGAAAATATTACCACCTCACCACCTTTTCGTTGCACGCCTTCCACCAGTGATACGTATTTCTTCCTTGTTTTCGGGTCACTAGATCTGTTTTCATGTGAATACGAGAAAGGTAGAGACATGAAGATGGGTAGTACCGGAAGAGGTCATCCGAGATGAGAAGGGTGCCAATAGCCCCTCGTTCTGCTGCTAGGCAGACATGATCTGGACCATACCATGCCCGCATCTCATCGGATGCTAGCATCTTGAAAAACCTACGTCCAAGCCACGAGATGAGCGAAAACACTTGTATTAAATTACCACATACCTATCAAGTACAATGCCTTCACGAGCAAACTTTGTTTCTTTGAGTTGGGCAACAATCTACAATGCCATGTAAGTTAGTGGGTCAATGCAAGCGTTCCATTTTAGCCATACCTCTGGGCTCTTCAAAACCTCGATAAGGCTGTGAACGTGAGGACTGCTGACGTGAACCTTGACAGTCTTTTCGCGCAGAGATTTCGCCAAGAGCTTGTCACCTCTACGACTAGCCTCGTTGATCATCCACGTATACACCGACTCCCTCACCCAGCCTGGGCTAGCAAAAACGATCGCCCGCAAACCCGGGTTTCCGAACGGAATGTGCCGCACAAAAGCATCATACACCATCGAGTAAAACTTGGTCATTGCTTTCTCGTACTGCGACGTCCCAGAAGCGGACGATTTGCGCGGTATGGAAGCGGAGATGCGATGGGTGACCAACGTGAGATGTTGCGACAGCAAACAGAACGCTGCGCTGCCTTCCCCGCAGACGATGGCACCCACTTCCGCTCCGCGCCCCGGCACACAAGACTCTGTGACACGCGAGAGCGCGATGCTGTCCCAGCCCTCTTTTTTTTCGATCCGAACGTCTCGATTGATCTCGATGTCGAGTGTGTGGAATGCCCCGAGCTTCACGTGTTGGTTCTCAGATGTGACTCTGCCTGAAATGTGAAGTGCAGCTGTTGACGGTGGAGCAGGTGTTGAGCCGGGTGTTTGAGGCGGTTGATCTGCGGAGGGGGACGGGGCACCGGAGGACGAATATTCGACCTTGGATACTTGGAGAGTGAGATTGAGTCTGACGCGGTGAGATTCGGTAGACCCCGTCGCAGATACGTTCTGCACTCGACTAGGGATTCTGTTCTGTAACCGATGATTGGGAAGGACGGAATGGTAGCGCACCGAATTGCAGGGGCCCTGACTAGATCTTCATTCTGGATAAGATTATAGAGATGCCATATGTCCTCGTCATCTTCGGGACGTAGGGTCACATATCCCTTGCATGGATGAGCTTGACAGTGCGTGGGTGATCCACGAAGCATTTACCGTTCTGTTTTTATCGACGTACTTGCCTACGAGCTTCATGGTAATGAGCGAGGAATGGGGAAAATATGTAAGGGTGCGAGTAGCAAGGAGCCTTTATTAGGAAGCTAGACTAGTCATCCAGATCGAATACATCATCGTCACCACCCTCGCTAGATCGTAGATTCCTCCCATTTCCAGACTGAACAGTATACGAGAGGGCGCCGAACTGGTCCGCAGCCTTTTGCAACACACCTGAAAATCAGATTCAGTCGGTGAAGGCATCCCCGTGTAGGGAAGCATAATACCGCTTTGAGAAAGCCTGAGCTCAAGAGTAGCCGTCTCGAATGCGTCGCTGTTCCCTAGCTCCTCGAAGCCTATCAACCTGAAAAAGTATAAAGCCTCAGCCGATGTATGTTAGCGATATGGCTTACTGATCCTTCAATACACCATCGACGAAACACATGATGCATGGTAGGACCTTGATCGCCAATTTCTGCACCAGCCAGGGCACATTTTCGACGAACGCACGAATGAAACGCGTCGAAAAGTATTTTGGTGCTAATTTCTTAACCGCTTGATCTAGTCAGCCCGAGATGATCGAGAAGATGGCTGGTATTTTTCTCACTGCGAGGTGTTTATCCATGATTTCGCAACGCTTGAAGTTGGTGTGGTAGAAATGGACTACGCAATAGCGTTCACGACTGCAAGTAAGATAAGTGGATGGGGAAGGGGAGGGTTTGCCTGCTATCGACTCACGCACTTGAACGTATCACCTCCTTCTCGTCGGTGACCTCTGAATAAATGCCATAGGCATTCTCCTGCATCTGTTTCATCTGGCTGACCCTTTACATGAAGGAGAATCATAAAGCCTATCGGCGTGCAAAACCGTCGTGCTCACTGGGCTCTAAGTTGTTCCAAACCCCTTTCGCGGAATGCAGCATTATCGTCGTTCTCGATCTCTGCCTCTAGCTCAGCAAAAATGGCATCGACCCCGTCGTCCTCGTCCCGCTCTCGGTTCGACTGGAGGACACGGGATGCTAAGTTGTTTAGCGTTGCGTTCATGAGCTTGGTCGTATCCTGAGACGTGTTTACTAGCCTCGATGTATGCACACCCAAAAACAGGTTGTTTGCTCGTGCGCAGACCCACCTCCACAAGCACACGAACGACAACCCAGAGCGACGCAAGTCTGCTCATCCGAACGCCCTACCACCACCAATGGACGACGACACATCATCATTACCGCTGCCAACGCGGCGAGAGATTGAGCTCGAGACGGCACTCCGAAAGCGAGATGCACAGGTCGTCGAATTGATGGTGAGTCCTTGATCTTTTCACCCTCTCCCACTCGCTCGTGTTGCATCTCCGTCGGTCTGAGACGTTCATCTGCATGCTGTTTTTTTTTTTTTCCATTGAATCCTGGGTTGGATGTTCATCCCTAATGCACCCCCTTCTCCCTATCCCCAGAGTGAGATCGAACAACTGCGACAATACCTCGCAATAAACCCCTCGCAGCCGTCTGTGACGGACCCCATTTCGTTTCCTCCGAGTGTGGTATCGATGCTTCTTCCCCATATCTCCAAAGTTGTCGACCCCAGTGGATCCTCGGGCTCGTCCAATTCGAGCACAGTTAATACAGCGCTTACTCATCGTATACGACTACTGCAAGAGGAGAATGACGAATTGTACGAGGTTCTGAGACACGGGGAGACTGGGAAACTAAAGGAAGAGGTCCGTGGCCTCAGACAAGTGGTCGACCGACTCGATGGCGCACTGCGAGGTATGTCTCGGATGTGTCTTATCTGCCTAGTTTACTCAACAGGACGGCGCATAGAATCCCATCAGGTCATCACCACATTGTCGTAAGTCGTTCACTCCCATGATTTGTTCAAGCGCTGACTCACTCCAGCGCTGAACTCGACAAGTCCTATCAAACGTTCCACTCGTCAATGAGACAAAAACACTACCCAAATGCACACGCCCACTCCTATGCACCACCTCACCCTCCACCGCGTGATGCGTTCCACCCACACCCCCACGGCAATGGACTCTCGAAGCCCCCACCGACTGGACCCCGTGCACACAAGAAACCGCGGCTTGCACCGGAGGCCAACGTCAAGATGTCGCCCGCCCACTCGAGTGCCTCTCTTCCCCCACCTCCTTCGAATCCTGTGAACTCCACCAGACACCCCCCATCGCAGGCACCGACACAAGCAGCACAGATCAAAAATGAGCCTTCCCGATCGCCGCGCATACCGCCCTCTGAGCTGCGACCCAAGGGCAACGTGAAAATGGAGATCGAGGAGGATTCGAGGACGCGACCACGCATGTCGCAGGAGCGTGATCGGGAGAAACATCGCGACAAGGACTGGGTAAGGGAGAGGGTGCGTGATCGGGATCGTGACAGGGAGAAGGACCGCGAACGGGAGCGGGAGCGAGAACGGTTCTCGAAGCGAAACGGGACAGGGAGTGGAGGAGGAGGAGGAGGAAGTACTAGGGGTCGGAATCGCGGAGGGTTCAGCCATTCATATGCGGGTGGAGACCGGACGTTGGCGGAAAGAATGGGGCTCTGAATCGTGTTTCGTCTCGTTAATGTCGTCTCTTCCTTCGCTTACTGCCTCTATCCACCCACCCAGTGCAAGAGTGTTTTTGTCGAAGATGCGCACGTATGTTTCATGTTCTCTCCTGTTTGTTCATCCGCGTTGGGCGTCATTTGGTAGGAGCCAAGTTTACCTCGCACGTGTCACGGAAATACATTAGCTGATTATCATTATAGACCTGTATCGCTATTCTGTAGTCTCGTCGCTTGAGAAAATGCATATGAATATTTGACCAAGTCCCACTTTGAGATATTATGGTCGGGTGACCCGCTTTCCTGCAATTGGTGGTTTCTGGTCGTGTGCAGGTTGACACTGGACAGACAGACGTTGTCCTAACTAGAGCGGAATCCATCGCCACTGACAGCACGAGTTTGATGTCTTATTACACTAACCCCGGTAGGCTAACTCGTTTGGTCGGCGGTGGAGAACCTTTAGATGACGCCGACATGATCCGACAGAGGCAACGACGGGATATCGGATGCCTTGGCCGACGCAATTTATCACCGTGTATGATGTTCTTCGTGGCACCGGTCTCCATGTATCCTCCGAGAGGTGATGATTGATGCCAACCCGGGTTGAGAAGAAGGGCGGTATACACGAGCCTCATCAGGCAACGGTAGGAAGTTCGTTCCATCGTGTCCGACGAGAAGAAAATTAGCGTGTCTCCTGCCAACACGACACTGGAGAATTCTCGGATGGAAACATTCTACATGACGTCTGGGAGCGCCTACTGCAAGCGCCAGTCCCCATGTGGTGTAATGGAATGGTTTTGTTGGCTTGATTTAGAATGCCATGCGGAAGGCAATCGGACGACGACGCAGGTGGAGGGACAGTATTTCATCTCTTGAGAGTATTACAGTTGTACATAAGTAAAGCAGCAACCTTTGGGGTAGGCCACCAGTAACACGTGATAGGGTAGAAGGATCAGCCGGCAATAGTAAAGCCGGTATTACAGGGGAGCGAGGGAGGGAGGGAGCGTAGGGTGAGACTGGAAAAGAAGGGAGTGGCAAGAAAAAGGGCGTTTGGTTATGTGCAAGGGAATGTCGGTAGCGTCATACAACTGCCACAATGCAGTCCATGATAAAATCTCTCTCGACAATCATCTCTCCGCAGTTAATCCCTGCAATCTCGCCTGGATGAATTATGTATGGCAAAGAATTGCATGCACGTCATGGCATTGGGGGTGGACTCGCATCGACTTCGGGAGCAATGGGGTGTGTGCTCAGGGGCGTCGAATACACCCTGGAGAGCGGTGGACTGCGTCAGAGGCTGCAGGACCGATTTCTTATCGGTGGAGGCAAGGAGGCAGGAAGGAATGGGGGGCACCGGGGGTGGTGGGGATGCGACTGCAGGGCTCGGAGGAGGGGAGCGGCAGCGGGGTGATGGGTGGGCCAGGATGCGCTTGAGTGAGCGCGGGGAAGAGGGGCTGAGAGACGTGAGCCGCCTGTATGGGAATGGCTTGCCAGTGCCAAAGTCGTCGTCGTCGCCAAAGAGGCCGGCCTTTGCTCTGCGGTCAAGGCGATCGTGTGATCTGCACGCAGAGATGGTTTTTTGGGTGATGGAGCTAGAAGGGCTGGGCGGGGACGAGTGGTGCAAGGAGTGGGTGCGGAAGGACCTCGCAGACAGCGGTGGGGGAGAGGGGAGAGAGGTTGGGACGAGCTGCGGGGACGGCATTGGCGGGGGAGGAGAGCTTGAGCGTGCAAAGGACATGGCGGGAGAGACTTGTGTTGGGTTCGTGTTGGGTTCGTAATTATATGAGGATGGATGTACTATTGTCCGAAAACGGAAAAAACACGCGTTGACATCATTTCCGCACTGTCGGTCCGCACCTCCCAAACAGGGGTCGTGGCTGTGTCCTGGTGTGCCTTCCTCGGGTCCTCGAGTCAGCCAAGGTCATCGTAAGCGTGCCATCGCAATAGGGGCGAGTACGTATGCGACGACGAAGATGGGGAGGAATAAAACATCTCCGAGGGCGAAGGTTGGCATGGTTGGCCTTCCCGATCAACGTCTGTCCATCAACCCATCAGGGCGCCGAAAAGGTATAACCTATGTCTACGACCCCGTGCCTTCATGTGCTGGGATGCCTTACCTCACTGACTATTTCCAGTAAGACGCTGATTCAAACTCTGCTACGGGTGCGGACAAAAAGTATCCAAGGAGACGAGTTCCTCAATGGGATTCCCCCCTTCATTTCCTCTCCACTAAGAGTGACCTCAGTCCTTTAGGAAACCACGATCCCGCTCCAGAGACGAGCGCTGTATGACTCCCATGATGTCCCCATATAGAAGCACACGATCCGCGAGCGAACGGGTGGGGACCGAGTGTGCGTGACATATGTACGTCTTCGCGGCGAGAAGACTGGCGATGGCATGCGCGCTAATGGTGCGCGAAGAAGGAAGCGCGTGACAGACGATGATGCGCGTCTGACGCAATTACATCCCGCCCAAAATTTTCTTCAACCCCATGCGTGCACCAGCTTTGCGTTGTTTCCGCCCATTGTTGTTGCCAAAGACGCGACGGACGTCTTCGTACATGACGCAGTTCTCCCGTGGGCTCTGGGCGTGGGTAAAGACAGCAAATGCATTGGGCGAGGTAGGCGAGGCGGGGAAGAGGGAAAAGGTGGATGGTGTGTGGGCGTATGCGGAGTAGGCCATTTCGAAATCTAGTGACTGGGGTGATGCTTGGCTGGGAGCGCTGATGGGGGATCCATGGTCGTGCAGAGACTGGATATATATACGCGTGCGGTGCAGAGGGCAGGGTGTCAGGGACTAGCAACGAGGCAGCCCATCGATTGTCGCAATCCATCCCAGACGAGTGTCGACACTCCAGAATTTCCTTAGATGGCCTTTTCCAAGGGCAATCACCCACAAGGACCCACAAATCCCGCTCAATCATGCGACCGTCGCCTGGATACCGAGCGCGCAATCATGCCCAACGTGCTAAATGAGGTATTTTTTCCATGCCCTCGCGAATGTTTGGGCGGACAATGGTCGGGTGGTTGTTGAGACATGTTTGGCAAGACCTTGGAAAATAAACAATGCCAAACACACCGGCCAGTTAAAATTTTTGCTGTCGTGTCCAGTTCCATGATGTTGATCAGTGACCAAACTGCTTTCAGACATGCGGTGAGTGAGCCTTCCTTGATGCTATTGGGTTTCAGATGGCGGTGATGACTGCATTATTATTCACACTGTTGGAACCCACTCGTCTATTCGGCGTGTGGGTCATGAACATTCTCTACAACGGTAGCTGAGCCTACTCCTTTTCCTATTGCTGCTCCAACTTGATCTGCCATTTTGACTGACGACATCCATCTCCAGAGGAATCGAACCATCTCCCAAATAGTTTCGTGCCTCGCCTGTGACCTTGCTGACTTTTTTACTTGCTGTCCAACTCCACTTGGCTTTCTTCAAACCCTTCAAAGGCATCCTTCGGAACTTGTCCTTGGGCTAGTGTCAAGGCACCCTTGAGGATATACAGGTACGGTCCAGACTTGGCGGGTGGGGGCGTTGGCTGGTAGGCGACCGTTAGGTTACACCGGGGACATGAAAATCCGTACTGCCGTTCATGTCCCCCTGACCTGTATATAAACAGCATAGATTGTAGATTATCGTTAGAATCACAGCCTTGTTGAGATACTATCGCATCACGCCATCACGAAAGGGGAATGGCGCTCGTACGTACCTCTCGACAAGCACAGGGGGAGCAGAGTTGGCATTCAGTTTAAATGCGACCCCTTTGCCGGAATCGTGGTCGTGACAGCGGACAATATACGCCCCATCGGTGTGTCGCTGTGGGAAAGCTGCAAGGGATTTCTCGATCACGAGCTGCCAAAGGCGATGTTGGAGGCCGTGGTGGGGGTGTAACAAGGCACACGTACGATAAACTCTCCGCAGAGACAGTCTGAACAGCTCAGCCCTGCATCTGTTGGCCAAGGACTCGGCGACTTACAATACACCCGGAGTGCAGCAGCGTCCGACGCCGTTGGTTTGGCTGAGACGTGAAAGAGTCAGACTCAGATTGGCACAAGAGAGTGTCTACCCACCGTCTGCGGAGGTGGAGATGGCGGAGCGAGATACAACCTTGGGCATGATGATTATATCGGCGAGAAGGTGACACAAAGGCTGTATACTCGTCATGTGACCAAAATCGTACTGCAATTGTTTCCTCTAATTCATAAAGCTTTGCCTCCTCGGCATTTGACCGCCCATTCATTCTGTGCTCATCCGCCTTTCATGGCAGAGAAAGATGCCAGTTCAAAGCTTCGAAAGGCGGTCAAAGGTAGCCATCTTTTCTCGTTGTCAAACTCACCATGCCTGGCTAACATACCCTGCTCAGAGAACAATCTCTTCCTCGTCAAGAGACTCATCCAACGCACCGACATGCGCAATCCTGACCCCTCTCCAAAACGATATACTTCCCTCGCATGGGCCGCCGTCCTAGGCCACGAAGAGATCTTTGAATTCCTGCTCACCGCAGGCCATGACGAAGAGGAACTTAGCAAGGTGCTTGATCTGCATAGTACTTCGCTCGCTCAAAGGCGAGGCTGACCAGTTTGGTCCCCAAGGACTCAGAAAACAACACTATACTCATGCTACTCGCTGATTTTAAACCCCCACCACCCAATCCGTATGCACCCGGTCCATCGCAAGCTGATCTCATGGGGGCCGCTCTACGCATGGCTAGACTGTACTACGACCGCTTTCCATGGATCCTCGACTGGTCAAACTCACAAGGAAAGACTGCGCTACACATGGCGGCGCTCAAAGGAAATGAGGAGCTTGTTCGCGTGCGTAGACGCGTTCCCACCTCGTCACGTTGTGTAGACTTATACTCCTTTCTCTTACGTAGATGCTTTGTGACTGGGGAGCCGACTTTGATCTATCCGATAACAAGGGGAACACTTCCCTCCATTAGTATGTCTCTGGTGTCACTCTGCCAGTGGTCAAGCTGACGTTGTTTCAGTGCAAGCGCATGGGGTCACATTCCGGTATGGACCGTTGGCATGGCATTCCCTTGGGTTCAGATATTCACCCATTTACAGATAGTGCAATTATTGATCGATCGGGGGTGCCAGTTTTCCGCTCGCAACAATGATGGGTTCACCCCATCAGACTATGCTTATTCGTGAGTCACGCGAAGCTGTCGTGCGACACGCATTCACTGACGAGAGATAGATTCAGCACCAAGGATACCCTGCAGGACTCTGCACGTACGCAGTTCGAGGTCAACAAGAAAACGCGTCGGATCGTCTATGCTCAGGCTGCTGCCCGGGGACACGAATGGGGAGTTGGCACGACAGGTTTCGAGGGACCACCCCCTGTACCTATAAAAGACAATGTCACTTGGACAGCTTCAGTTCGTATGCGAAGTGGTTCTGGCACGACGACGACCACAGACAGTGGGGATTTCGACAGTACTGGACTTGGGCCCGCTTTGGGCACGAGTCTGTCGTCAATATCGTCCTCGACATCGCAGCCACGCCCCCCACAGCGACTAGAAAATGCGTCATCTGCAAGCAGCAATGGTACATTTTCACTTCCTTCGCCCGGGCCCTCACAGTCCCTATTGCTGAACCCTCCCACACCCACACATGCCTCGTTCATTGTTAACCGGATGCGCGAGCGGGATGCGGATGAGATGGAAAAATACAAGCGGCGGAACCGAAGTGGTAGCGGTGGGACGTCGTCGACAGATAATAATAAGTCACAGGTTGCCCCTCCACCGGGTTTCACATCCGCTGGGCCGTCGGCAAATGGTGATGATATCACCGCCCTTGGTGCAATGGCCATTACTGGCTCAACCACTCCCCGCAGGCGGCGGTTGCGACCATCATGGTCTGCTGCACAACTACGAAATTCACCTTCTACCGCCGCAGTCCCTCCGCAGCTATCGCAAGTTGATACCTCTCGAAGTCGGGCAGGGACGAATCCGGGTAGTGCACGTCCTAGTCAGCCTTCGCTCATGACGAGTACGATTCTCACAAGAACAACGAGCTCGACTGATTCTCCGCGACAAGAAGACAGGGCTGTAGGAGAACCAGAGGCCTATATGGGGCCGCCCGTACAATATGCCCATTTCCCCGAACCTCCTCGGAAACAGGGCATACGCAGCGCTTCGTCGTCCACGGCAGCGGCTATTGGTCGACGTCTACCGTTTAATCTTTTATCCAAGCCGACGCCACCCCCACCCCCGGAGCCCTCTCATGGCCACCAGCGGGGTTCATCCATTACCTCGATACGTGGTTGACCGTTGTTTCTCTTCTCCCTCTTCCCACTGTGGTGTAACACATGTAAGCGTAGCATGTGTGTGTTCTGTACGCTTTGGCAGTGGGTCGGACTAGCTGCATGGACTTGCTCGTACATTCTGTCACAATCTTGCATTGATATTGTAGCCTTGTCTCATTTCCACTCGCAGTACCATAGACATGTGGGAAAATCCGGTGCAAGGACTTTTTACATAAACGATAAGTTGCCGGGAGTACCGGACCCAGCGTAGTCCATTTCCGTCAACAACCCCCAACTCGCTCGCTATTCGGTTAATGTCCTCTGACCATGACCATTCCAGTCACCGCCGACGCTGACCCCGACGCAATGTCTCAAACCCCATGGCCTGCACGTCACAGACAGCGAACAACGTCGAGCAACCCGCTGGACCAGCCATCGAGCGGGACAACTGTCACTTCGTATCAGAGCATCGAAGGGGGGAACAAAGCATTCCAGGACGTCCCTGAGCCCAAGCGTGTCCGTTTCAGCACGTGGGACCTCTTCACCCTCAGCGTCTCTATGGCAGGGGCGCAGGTCACCTGGACTGTCGAGCTAGGGTGAGTAGCAGGCTGGGTTGAATCTCCCCTACGCATGCTCAACCGAGCATCCCAGATACGGCACTCCGTTCTTGCTGTCGCTGGGCATATCCGAGCAGGTGACCAGTCTCGTGTGGCTCGCAGGTCCTATAAGCGGACTGGTTGCACAACCTCTCATCGGTAATATACGGTCCACCTGACGTTTTGTCCGTCGTCTTGAGTTTCTGACTGTCACAGGTGCGATTTCAGACTCGTCTTCGTCGAGATATAGACGGAGGTATTGGGTTGTGCTTTCGACTGTTGCGCTTGCGGTGGCGACCGTGGCTTTGGCGTACTGTAAGAACATTGCTGCGTTCTTTGTTGACCTGTACGGTGGAGGATTCGGGGACTGGGATCCCGAACGGGAAAAGCAGGTGCGACATTCGTGTGCGTGTGTGTTGTGTATCCCTCATTCATTGGTCTTTAGGTGTCGAATGGCGCCATTGGGATCGCGGTCGTTGCGTTTTATCTCCTAGATTTTGCTTTGAACGCTTTGCAAGCGTCTTTGCGCAATCTTTTGTTGGACATCACTCCACCCGAGCAACTCAATGCAGGGAATGCATGGCACAGTCGTATGGCTCAGGCTGGTAACATCGTTGGCTATGGATTCGGTGCGTTCTGCGGTGCTACTTGCAGGATTCGCACTGAGTCGCGTTTGCCATGCGCTTAGGATTCTTACCGCTAGCGAAGCTCCCCTTCTTGAATTTCCTGGGTGGCGATCAGTTCAGCAAATTCTGCATGATCAGCATCGCCATCCTCGTTATCACTGTGTGGACGACTTGCTGGTTCCATGAGGAAAAGGAGTTTGTCGAGAAGAGGCAGAAGTAATTATCCGTTAAGTATTCGAGAACCTTCAGGTTGACATCAACGACAGGCAAAATAAGCTCAGCGATATTCTAGAGAACATTCATAGAGCCATCATTACCCTCCCACGACCTGTCCGGAAAGTATGCATAGTACAGCTCTGTGCCTTCATGGGCTGGTACGTGAATAGTTCTCCCATCGAAGAAGACCCTCACACATACCCCACAGGTTTCCATTCCTCTTCTACTCGTAAGCCAGCTGGTCACACAGTGTGATTTGGGTGGTTAATTAGGAGACAGCACGACGTATGTTGGCCAAATCATGGCTTATCAGTTAGGTAAGGAGCCAGACATCGATCTTGCCACACGGACCGGCGAATTGGCAATGCTGCTCTACAGCATAGGTGGGTCTTCTTCCTAGATTCTCCATTTCATGATCAAACGACCATCAGTTGCTGTGATCGCGGGTGTCCTTCTCCCTCATCTCGCCCGTCGTGACACGCGTCTGCTTCCCCAGGACAGTGATGATGAACGCCATACTGAGCGCCTTCGAATGATGTTGGGTTACTGGCGAGAGGAAGCGTCCAAAAGCGGTAGACGTCTCAAGCTTCCCCGAATGCCCTTGCTCCTTCGGGATATATGGATGGGCGCAATGCTTCTGTTCTCCGTCCTCATGTTTTCCACAACTTGGATATTCACAGTGCCGATGGTGAGTCACCTATTCTTGGCACTGGCGTCCTTACCGATCGCCGGGTAGGCGACTGTGATGATCAGCCTCGTTGGGATCTGTTGGGCAGTTGCATGTTGGGTGCCGTTTGCGATCATTATGGAGGTGCGTTTGCCCCGAAAAAATATTCCCTTGGGTGACTTGTGACGTGCTGGGCAGATCCTTAAGGAAATGAGTGAATGTCAAACACAGTCTGTACGTCGGTCCGACGGTCGTGCCTCGGATGAGTGTGATCCTCTGCTCCAGTCCTCCCCGTCTCACAGGGAGCGGGGCGAGGGGAACAACAACGGCGAAGCTTCAACAGAGGGCACTCAGCCTATTGCAGGAGGCACCATTCTGGGTATCCATAATCTTGCGATTGTGATGCCCCAATTCATCGTACGTTACGCTTCCCTTCCCTTCTTATTTGGATGAATTCATTGGTTCGATTCAACGATAGATTGCACTCGTTTCAAGCGCAATTTTCTATGTGGTTGACGAATCTAGACCTGCCCTACCTGATCCGACAATTGGTCTCTTCGCTGGCCATGGTGGGAACGCTACATACTATGGAAAGAACGGCGTCGCATGGGTGCTCCGCTTCGGTGGCCTCTGCACACTTGCAGGTGCGTTTCTTGCTCGGACAGTGCCGAAAACCAAGTCAGAGCGGGAAATGGCGGCGTCCTTGGCGACCCTGAGAGCGCTGAAGGACGAAGAGGAAGCCTGATTCATTACTTTCTTCCTTTTGCATCCGGTCTGTCCCTAGCTGTTTTATGTATATACGTCGTTTTGTAATTGGAGATGTGTTGATCACGAAATTAATGACTATGAACCCATGCTCAAACTGCCATCATGGCTATCGCCCAGTCCCAATCTCTTCCATCTCTTGAAGCGACGAATTGGGTGGGGAAGATTGTCAGTGCAGGCATATCGTTGCCAAAAAGGGCATTGAGAAGTGCCATGACTTGTAGAACTCAATTCGGCGTCGTCTACGGACATGAATGGAAAAACGTACACTGTTCTGGCTCTCCAACATCCGGGCTGGCAAATACCTTGGCGGACAGTGTTCGCGTGAGGAATGGGGACAACACAGAGGTTGCTTTTAGTCTTTTTACTGCGTCTCCTGTTCCTGTGGAGTGGCCTCGCACAAACAAAATGGCACAAGCCTCACTCGACGGCAAAAAGTGAGAGACTTCCCACTGCAACTCTAGTTGAGTGTCCAGATTAGTTGGCATGATTTTCTCTGTGGCCTAACATTGGCTCATCACGTGGCACTGGGTAACAATGTGGACGTTACCTTGGTTAAATGTGGGTGTTCTTTCGATCTCATCGCCATTACTATCCGGGAAGTTTGGATCAATGGAGACGAAAAGCCCACTATGTACCACTACTTCTTTTTCCAGACGAGCACCACGAGGAAGGGACGCCACAACAGCGTACAGGGTGGGCGTCAGGCACTGCACCAGGGCCATTATAGCTAAGTCAGCCATGCTCTCAAACAAGAACTCACCTCGCCTGCGGCCACGATGCCATTTTGAACGTGTTTCAGGTCCTGGATGTTCACGAGATAGTAGAGCACGAGCAAGACATGTCCACCCCGTCTTTCTTCAATCGGACTTACTTCGATGCCATCACTCCCACTGAACCCCCCTGCGTCGCTGTTTCCTCGGGCTCCGGGTGCAGCGCGGATGACTCGAGCAGTGTGCTGGAGAACAAGTGACATTTCAAGGGGAAGCGATGAATCCCCTAGGCATGCGTTGACGTCCACAGATTCGACATCAGCAGCGGGGGGATACGGTGGTGGGATATGAGAGGATGCTGGGAGTGACAGAGAAGCTGGGAGGAGACCTATTTGGCCCGATACAAATGTCCATGGTGGGATCTGCGGGGACACCATCGTAAGAAGAGCGCATACAGAAATGGAGATGTACATTAATAGCTTGTGAGTATGGACCTATATTTGCAGGCGCCCAATAGCTCAGACTCTGGACATGAAGGGACTTGCGCACTCCCTTTTCGCTACATTCGCCCTTGATGCCATTTAAATGTTCTGAGGCTCGTTCTGGTGCCCAGGCCACACAATGCAGTGTCACACATTCACCGGTACCTACACACGCCCGCGCAGGTGGAGATGCCCCAAAGAAAGCAGAATACGCGACGTTGGCGGCACTAAATGTTGCGGAATCCAATGTAGGAAGTAAAAGGGTGATTACGGCAGAGCTTGCGAGGGCATCAGATGCAGAGGACGGTGCATGTGATGCGAGAAGCTCTGCCAGAAATGAAGGCAGGGTCAGATACAGGTACCATAAAACGACGGACCTTTCAGCTGGTTGAAACATAGAGTAACCTCTTCTTCGATAGGTTGTGTAGTGTTTGCAAGTGGAAGTTGAACATTCCCTGCTGCAATCCAAGGGCCGATTGTGCGTACAGAGGGCGAAACTGGCTTCAATTGCTTAGCCTGGCGTGGAATCCCCCCAATCGGAGTGCAAGAAGGGTCTAAAATCGATCGTGCCACCTCCATACGAACGTCCTGGAAGCACGGCTCGAGCAGTGCCGGGACTACAATGTCTTCTTGGCTGATTTCTGCATTTAATTCCTCGTCGCTCTTATTTACGACTATTGCGCTTCTGATCCTGAGGTATGCCACAGGTGCTACATCACACTGTTCGCTTTCTACCTTGTCGATCTCGTTGAGGACCACACGCCCTTTGAACATAGCAGGACAATCGAGGGTGAATGATTCATACTCTCCGCCCTCGCCACACGGATGAGTCCCATAAATTTTGTGAAGGCGGAGAAGTGTTGGGTAAACTTTCGAAAGGGGGAGGCCAAGGTGAGACGGAGTAAGACCGGCACCAGCCACTTTGATGAGAATGGCATCGAGACGGGCAGAAAGCATTTCTGACAGGAGTGCAACCTGGTTGCGCTGCCAGAGGTACGCGAAAGGAGTGAGGGATAGACGACGACATCTTGGAGCGTTACAGACTAAGGATAGTAAAATAGGGAGACGGTGGACTTACACGTGCTCTACGCGTACGCGTTGGTAGTTGGAAAGTATGGCTCCAACGGCGACTGCTTGTATCTCTGGATGGTGGTCCTTTGGGAGGGCGACTGATTGCAAATAAACGGCGTACTAAGAGAAGCGACGCACGAGCACGGTATTGAGTAAGGCGTAAAGGTCCTCTGTCTCGTCGCCGACAGTGCCACCACCACCGGGTGACTTGGCACCGTATTCTGCGCCTTGTTCGAGAGGATGGCCACGGATGATACGTCGATGGAGCGGGACACGAAGTGCGTCTGCGATGAGAGAGATACCATCCTGGCCGACTGTCTGATACAAGTAAGAGTCGATTTCGTCTGGTGAACAGTTTTGAGTGGCATGAGTTTGAAGTGAGAATGGTCTACCTTTTCCCGCCTCTGGCGCGAGGGAGGCCACTGCGACAAGCTGGTGACCGTTTTTCTTGCAGTGGAGCAGATTGAAGCAGCTGTCCTTGCCGCCGCTCAAGAGTGCGACGTACTTCATGCTCGCGATAGACAACAGCGAAAACTTGTAATCTTATCAAGGTTGTGTCGACCCCCCCATGACGGGGTGGCGAGTTGCGCGCCTCGAGTTCGACGCCCTCTGTGTCCTCCAGCCACGATGCTCTCCGCCGCGCACTTTACGGGCACCCCGCCCCCGCTCCCACAGCATCTCGTCTCCCTCCCGCACCCGCACCATCCCCCGCCAGTCCAGACTCAGTTCTCCCAGCATCAGCATGCCATGGCTTCTGCGCTTCTTCCTACCCCACCCATCTCCCCAGCCGCCGTCGCACTGCACCCAATTGAAAACACGTTATCCCTGCTCGAGTCGCTCGTCGCATTCTATCACCAAGAGCGCATGTGGGTCTACCGGACCAGAGCACAGCTCGAGATGGATATGATGCAGCGCATCGAAGTTGCGTCCAACATGGACCCAAACGCTGTCGCCGACACAGAAGGAGACAGCGTACGATCGGGTTCTATTTCCCCATCTCAGAGCACGTCTAAATCTTCACCACCAACGGGAGACGGCCAGACTGCTCAGCAACCCAACAAAACACCCCCAGAGGGCACCTCTCCTTCTCCACCCACAAAATGGCTCAAGCGCAAAAAGGCGTTTAACCTCCGGCTCGAGGGCATCTCTACCAACCGTGGTATTAACAAACCCCGTCCCTACCCACACCGTCCTCGCCAGGGATCCAGCCTCAACCCGGCTGGTCCGCAACCCCCACCGACCCCGGCTGGCCCACCACCTCACGCATTCTACCCCCCGCCCGCACCAAGCAATGCTTTTGGGCCCGCGACCACCACCTTGACGTCGCCGTATCTCTGTCACCCCTCCTTTGCTGCAACCTTTGGTCCACCGCAGCCTGCACAACCCTCCACTCCGTCTGCGTCCCACCCATCGTCATATTCTCAAGTGCCACCGCAAAGTATCCCAGAGTCTCAGCGGGCAGCAGCTCCTTTGGTACTTGGTGCTGGTGGACGTGAACCTTCGGTGCAAATTCTAGAGATATTTGAAAAAATGATGCAGGCTCGTATGGAGAGCTGCGAACGCGTCACTCGCATGGTCCGGAATGCTACCAACCCAAGTTGTCCCTTGACATCAGTAGGGGGACCCGTTGGTGCACCTGGTCTTGCAATGAATATGCCGATTGTCAGTGGTCCTGTCGGAGGGCCAGGAATAGGCGGATCTATCACTGCCTTGAGCATGGGCGTTGTTCCAAACGGTGCATATCCATCAGGAATGATGCAAGGCCATGTATATGACACGCAGAACATGACGCAGGGGCAGCAGCAGTCCCAGTCGCAAGGAGTTCAGAATTATCAGATGGGTGTGGGAATGAGTTGAAGTCTTCTCTATCATGTATATGTTTTTCTTCTCTCCTTTGTACATGTCCCTTGTTTTATGAATTTGCTTATTTACTGTTGTTGTCATCGTGGCCGTGTCCGCCTCGATGTCCTCAACCTCCATGGTCGTTCGATATGCACCCATTCCAAATCCACGAACTGAACCAGACACGAATCCTGAGCTGAATGCCGCCTTCGACGGCTCCGATGACGAGGGCGCCGACGAATCACAGCCTTTGAATTCTGACCAACCATCTCCACCTCGCCTTACAGGTTGTCTGCAGGAGCAGACTCTTACATATGACTTCGACTCACCCATTCCAGACTATGATCACCCTCCTCCTGGTTCACCACCTCCACCGACAGGTTATGCCCTGCCAAATACTATAGGAAACACTAATGGCAACATTCCTGTCTTTACTCCCGACAACGTTCCACGCCCACCTACAAGGTGGTGGAAGAGGACTGCCAGTGCTGTCCTACCAAGCTACTACGTCTCCCGTTTCGGACTTGACGCACAGAGCAGCAGTAGTGGGACACAAGGTCATGTGTTGGGTGGTGGGATGGGCAACGATGGCGTTTTTAGAAACATGGCCGCAAAGCCTTCCACCACTGGAATTCGTGTTCAAGATGGTTAGTTGATGAGGCTGAAAACAGTCCATGCTAACTGAATATTTGCCTCCCATTTTGTGATTAGGTGACAGCATCTATGTCGTCCCTGAGGAGTCCTCCGCAACTTCGCCTCCCTCCTACGCAGCTGCACAAGCAGATGCCGTCCCTCCCTACCATACTTCCACCCTTCTTCTTCCATCTAATGGTGGCCCTCTCACCCAAGGCAGCGTCATGGTCGAAGCCCTTCCCACTGGTACCTTGTTCATATTCCTTTGGAATGCTCTTGTCAGCACGACCTTCCAGATTGTCGGGTTCGTCCTCACCTGGGCGATGAGTACAACCCATGCCGCGCGATTTGGAAGCCGTGCAGGCCTCGGTGTCACCCTCATACAGTGGGGACTGGGTCTCCGTGCCCGTCTAGACGAGGCCGGTTCATGGGGTAGACCCACATTTGCAACTGCCAAAGAGGCGGACGAGTACTACCAAAGCATAGGGCTCTTCAACTCTTCATCCTCCGAATTGCCTCCGACCCCGACACAACCAACTGCTCCGGATGAATCGCAGATGGACGACACATGGCCAGGCGATTCTGTCCTCACGAGTCCCATGGCGATAGAATGGCTTTCGTTTTTGTTCATGACTGCAGGCTGGTTCCTCTTACTCACCTCTGGCCTCGGATTTTGGCGCGTGAAGCGTTGGGAAAAGTCAATTCTTGCACCTTCGGCGCCCGCGTCTGATCCTCCCCCTCCTGCAACGCAGGATCATACGAGATCTCTATCCGAAATTGATGCTGATACAGAAATGTCATGGGAATCATTTCTTGCCCCCCTGGTAGAGCGGGCTAGATACCATCGACTCTCTCAGCAGGATGATGCTCATGTCAGTGCGGACTCTGGAGGGGAGCAACAAGAGGGGTCTACTGGTGAGACAATTCAGCGGGTACGGGCTATGCGTGAAGAGTTGAGGTCGATGGGGGTGTTATAGCATCAGATGCGAGCAGATAAAAAGGGACGTGGAATTTCACGAATTACACGACATAACTGCCGCTGTGAACATTTACATTGGCAATAATCTTAATGGCATTGGTTTCCAGATCATTGAGTACCCCATGCATCTTCTTTTATATATTTTAGAACTAACAGTCATTTTTTGCATCTGATTGCATCGCAAGCATCAATTGAAAAACATACAAGACAGGTCTCATTATTTATTCTTCTCTATCAAGGTTGCCTATGACCTCTTCAAAAGCACCTCCACATTAAATTCCAGAGCAGAACAAGGATACAATATCTCGAAATTCGAGAGCACCGTTGGATGTAAAACGCCAAGGGTCCCTATCTTGATGTCCCTTGGAGAGGGAAGTGTAACGGGTCCTGGTGGACGGAAGTAGATATCGGCAGCGCGACCAGAGAAGTACACAGGATCTATGTTTGGAGTCAGAACTGCAACGCCGTATGCAAACTGCAAACGTACCATTCCCCTCGACGATATAATATCCACGCACGCTGGTGCAATCCACACTCGCAATACGGGGTACCTCAAGCATCCGCATTGTGCGATCAAGCAAGCCATGAACAATCTCGAATCCAGCCGTCTTTGAGCACCATAATGCAGCAGCGTGCCGCTCATTGCGTGCCTGCTTCTCCTGCGCCGGGTCTTTGAACACGACATCAGAGACCTCAAACAATCGGATTGGAAGTGCGTGAGAACGGTTCTCGCGGATTGTTTTGACAAGGCCTGGAAGGAGGGATGTGCGTACGACCTGGAACTCGAGAGTTTTAGGGTTCGCGATCCTAACTGCGAGGGTCCCGGGATCGGGCCGGTTCATGAGGGCGAAGTTCTCTTCATGGGAGCACTGATTTCACCAGTATTATGCTTTCATGTTTTCACGCAAAAGGAGAAAACATACCAAGATAAGGGGAAGAGCCTCAACCCACCCAGCCATTGCCCATTCCCGTCGAATAACATCAACTAGGCGAGAAATTGGCAGTGGCTGCGCAACTGTACTTGTCTGTGGGAAGATGTCAGGAAGGTTGTTGAATCCATATGCGACTGCAGCGTCCTCCACAATGTCACATTCATGAAGGATGTCTGGACGAGTACATGGAACGGAGACCGTGATCTCATCCAAGTATCCTGGATTAGAGGGTGTGGCAGTTGGTTTTAGGGTGGGATTGAGAGACATGCGCGTTAGGAGTTGGGCTGTAGTAGGTGGCGAAAGGGAAAGACTTGTGCAGGAATTGATATAGGAATTTCGTGCAGTCATAGTACGCGGAGCGATATCAGGAGAAATACGCATGGAACCGTCGGGGAAGATGAGTTTCACAGGCTCAATTCTACAGAAATAACACAAGAGTTAACAAGCTCGCCCACAAAGCAGGCTGCAGAGGTGAACCCACGTGTACGGGTGTTGGCAATACTCTGAAAACATTGCGGCAACTATATTGATGACTATCTGCAGCTTTGTTTCGTCTGTCGCGGTCACTTCGATAAAGACATTCCGCGTGTTTAGAGTGATTTTACTGTGCTCTGAATTGATGATTGGGGGGAAAGAGAGCACGCGATCTTTTGAGTCGTATATGATTGGATAGACGGGCGAGTCGCGAATAATGGGGAGGAAACGGGAGAGATGTTTATCGCTCTATTACTCAGTGAGGATTTCATAATTTTCCTGGTTGGTAATTACCCACCTCGTAGACAGTCATGAGGTCCTTTGCTGTGTACTCCTCGCTCTTTCCGAGTGGCTTGAATTTGATCTGTTCAGGATTGCGCGCTTCATAGCGAAAAGGCGCTTCAATCGTATCCAAATCGTGGGTACCAATGGAGACAAGCCACCGGCGTCGACCGATATTCTGGTGAAGCTTGTCTTGAAGATCGATGAACGATGCGTATGAACGGGGCGTGAATCTGACGTCGCGGAGAACAGCACATGCGATAAGGGGACGAACACGTTTTGTCTGTTCAATATTCGATGGTTGGATCTGTCATGAAGCTAAATGGGTTTGAGTTACCTCTGGATAGATGTTCATGGTAAGGATATCTTGCTCTCCTCCTGGAGGGTAGACAAGTCTGCACTGCGGCTCCTCTTTCCCAAAGAAGGCACGTAATGCCCGGGATATTCCCTCTAAGCAAAGGAGATCATATCTTCACGTACTAATTAGACCGTCCAACAAAAGGGTACAAGGTTTGCTGACCTGTTTGCTGGTACTTCAATTTTGAGATGCTGAAAATATTGGGTAGAGAAAAGGTTGAGACAAGACATGGTGATGTACATACCGGACGTTCTGCAGGTAGTCCCTTCCTGATCGCTTCTTCTACCTCTTCCGTTGTCTATGAAAGCGATCGATCATTATTAGGACGAGAAATGTAGATGCAGACACGAACATCCTCGTCCAATTCTAGTCCATATTCGAAGCAAAGTCTATCAAACTCCTCCGTGGCTGCAGACACGTCGATCAATAGTATCCATATGTTAAGAGCTGGTGATTAGGACCTACTATATTGCTTCCCGAGCCTCTCGAAAAGGTCGGCCTTGTCTACGGAGACGGTGGGCATCTTCGTCGATAACTGGGACAAGTAGATGGCTGCGCGATGGCGCAGTAAATTTTGGTCTTCAAAGCGACGTGAGTGTTGAGTGACTTTATCATATCGAGTCAAGCAGCGGCGACCCCGGACACCCGTCCCAGGAGTCTCGCTGGCCTGTCTGTTGAGGATTTACACACTCTGCGAGGAATGCAACTCTCCCTCTCACTCCTTGCCACCCTCTCGCTCTGTGTTGTACCTCACACGTATGCCCGAAGTGATCATGTAGAACTCCATCTCCGTCACCGCGTAGTCCATCCAAATCTTCCCGTAACGTCTTGGTCAGAATTTGGAACTTTCTCCGTCCCTTCACTACCTTCCATTTCGCCATCTGGTACACCTGTGACGTTCGTTCCCTTCGAGTCTCTACCGGACGACCTATCCGAGTTCGCAAGACATGTAGATCCAACTCTGGACGAGTCCTTCTACCAAATTACTGTGCAAAAACCAGGCATGTCAGAAGCAATGTGGCCTGTGTCCGTTATGAAGGCGGTGAGTATCATATCCTGAGATACACGATCGAAACTGAAGGTGTCCAGTGTCTTATGCCGATGTCGACATCCTCTAGTATCACGGTTCACTTGTCTTCGTTTGGTGAGCCGTTAGGACTAGATTACTTCGTTTCACCGGTCCTGCCCAATGGCTTATGCCCCCTACTATCTGAAACGAGTAAATATTACCCGGTGCACAATACCACTGTTTTGGTCAAATCGCCGCGTTCACCCCCTTCGTATGTTTTACCTTCAGCATTCGAACCTGCGGCATGACTGATGTCCCTTTAGACCCAGTTTACGTGCACCACCCCCGCTGACACAAGATGGTGCACCGATTTTACCAACACCTGAGAAGAGTTTCTTACAAAAATACTGGATTTACATAGCCGTAGTTTTTGTTGCTCTTAGTGAGTGTCAGATCGTATATCCTGCAGAACAAACACTAATATCACGTGTAGTGATTTCTGGACCAGTAGAAGAGCCTCCCAATAAGAATGCGCCAAATGCTGTAAAATGACCGGCAAACGTATAGGCACTTATGGGAGCTGTGTTTACATGGTTCGAAAACGATACGCTTAGCGCACTGCTAGTCTGCTAGTGTTAGTCGTAACCGGGAGATGCGATTTCTATTTCTTGACTCAAGCACATTCTGGCCAGCAGTAAGCCACCATGGGCCCGCGGGGTTCCCAGTGAATTGGGCCAGTCTGCCTTAACGAGTTTTTTTCCTAGTAGACCCAAGACTCCAAGGAAGACGGTTGTTCTTGATGCCTACGTTCATTCGCCCAGCTACAAAGGCTGACCAGCCTGCACTTTCCAACATTTGTCTCCTCACGGCAGACGCTGGCACCTCTGCCGGGGACATGCATGCATATCCAGAGCTTCCGGGCCTGATCTATGCTCTTCCTTACATTAATCTTCCTAGCACCTGGGCCTTTCTCCTCGTCGATAAGCCCTGCGATGAACTCGAGCATGAAGACATCGTGGGCTACTGCATTGGTTCGCTCGATACCCGTACCTTTGAAGCTGCCGCATCAGAGACGTGGTGGCCTCCGCTTCGACTCAAATATGGACAGCTTCTGGAGCCCAATCAGCTCGTAGAGCCACCACTGAAAGATGCTGACCGGCAGTACATCGATACTATCATGAACTTTCCCCTGGCATCTGATGCGCAGATGAAGTTCTCGCCCGCGCATTTGCATATAAACATCTTGCCGTCACATCAAAGGAAGGGGCATGGAAGACAGTTGATCAGTAGGACAATACGATATTTGGATGAACAGCGCATTGATGGGATATGGCTGGGTTTCGATCCGCGCAACAAGAAGGCAGCTGAGTTCTACGAAAGGCTTGGATTCCAGCCTTTAGAGGGCACAGCTGGAAAGGTTGTAGGGATCACCGTTCGAGGGTTTCAGGATAGATGGGACTCCAGCTGGGCAACGAACTGATAGTAGCCAATAATTATGGGACACTCACGCACTTGATGTCAGTTATGAGGGTCTGTCATAGCTGTGGTACGACACCATAAGTTGAACTGGTTGCTAGCCCATGGTACATGATTGCAAATACAAAAACGATTCTCTCCGGACATCTAGTAGTAGTGTCTAAAACATGACTGCTGGCGAGTTCTCTACTCCTTCAATTGACGTTTTGTGACCAACAAGAGTCCGAATGTTGTTGATGCCGTACCTACCCGCAAAGCATCAGCCCCCACGTAGTAACGAAAACTTGAAATGGTGGCTTACCGAATCATTGTTGGTCTCTCCAGACTGATTCCCCAACCGTGGACACGCACATCCTTCGGAAGGCCCATGGGTTCTAACATTTCAGGGCGGAACATACCACTGTTACCTATCTCAACCCATTTTTGCAACATAGGGTGGAAGGCAAAAATCTCGAGCGATGGCTACATTACTGTCAACAACAACCACAGGTAATCCCAGTAGCGCGCACCTCTGTGTATGGGTTATAAGCCGGCTTGAAGCGAACTTCCGTTATGCCCATCTTTTTGAAGAAGACCCTCATAAACCCTGCAATGGAATTGAATATCAAGCCGCGCTGGATGCATACCAGGCTCACCAATAAGGTCAGCTAACGTCAAATTTCGGTCAGCAACTACTCCCTCTACCTGATGGAACTCCGCAAGGTGAGTTGCATCCATTGTTTCGTTTCTGAAGACTCGGTCGATACTGAACAATTTTGCGGGTCGGAAGCCATCACCTTCTGCAGCCGTTGAAGTGCCAGTCTCGTCTCTGCATTTTGCCGCTAGTTTGTATAGCATTGCAGCCGACGAGGCGGTCGTGTGCGTCCGAAGAAGAAGCTTGTGCGATTCTTCATCTGACCATGGTGTCCGGTATCCGATTGATCCATAGCCCCCTTTTTCGTGTACTGTAGCGACGCGCTTGTAGTAGTCTTCTGCAGGTTTTAGTGACGTCGAAGGATCTAACGGCATGTTGAGCGGTGTTCTTTTGGTAACAGAAGCAAAGGACAAACCAGAAAGATAGAAAGTATCTTGGAGCTCTCTCGCTGGGTGGAGTTGTGGTACAAACAACGCGTCAAAACACCAGAACCCTGATTCGACGAAGCAGTTCGTTGGCATTTCTTCGAATCTGGGGCACACTTGTTAGAAGGGAACTTCTCTTCACATGGATTATCGGCATACCCCATCTCTAAAAAGATGTTGCGGATCTCCTCCCGTACCTTTAAAAGCGGATGAAACGCGCCACCAGAAGTGGGGATTCCATCTGCTTCGAAGTTGTACTTTTTGAATGCCGCATTTTTCCATGAGCCTCTACTCTGGATTAAGTTGGGGAAACCAGGATGTACAAGACAGACGCACGAGGTTAACATATCAACCGTCAAATCGGTCTCGGGCTTCGCAGTCGATGTACTGAAATTGGGCCCCTTGAGAACAGTGAACCATTGACCTTTCCTGATACCAAAATAAAATACAATGCAAAGGCACTGGACGTGAAAACGAAGCACCTTTGTACGATCAATTTCCGTCTTCTTAGCTCCGCAAGGCTTTTCTCGCCAGCCTTGAGGGACCCTGTAGCCTCTACTTCACGCAGCTCGAGCCGAGTGACGTCTTGAATGGTAGACACCTAATCGACAATCAGAAAAGAAATCGCGTGCGTGCCAAGTTTACATACGCACATTCTGCACGAATCCGCTGCCATCTTTTGCTATCCACCCGTTCTTGAAAGCGCGTCCTTGGCCAACTTTCGCAGCTTCGTCACCGATCTTCTTTTTAAGACCTTGTACACCCATAGGTCCACCTTCACCTTTGGCTGGTAGAGCAGCCCAAACACGCGCTTCATGCGAACCCTCGAGGACTATCTGAGCTCCCTCGGAAGTCAATACATGAGAAGAAACTTCGTGTGTTTCATAGGATATCATCTGTATGAAATTAGCGCATGCTCCTGCACACAATATCCGCCACTACCTCACGACTATGCAATGAATTGAGTGCACCCAGGATGGTGATTTGAGCTTCATGGCCTTCCGCAGGGTCTGCTTGTCCGGGTATGACAAGGGTCCTCGTATCCTTAATAATGGAGTGTTGGGCTAAGGTGTCTAACAAAAGCTGTTGGAGAGCTTCAGCCATGATGCCTGGGCAGGAATCGGCGACACTGATCTGCTTTGACTTCACGTTTCGAGTCATGATCATATCTTCGACAGTCACGTGATCCACAATCGGAACCCACTGACGTCGCGTCGAGACCGTCTCTTCATGCCACGACGATGAGCAGTTCAGATCCGTCGCCCGCTGTTTGGTCAACAAGATGGCAGGAGGCTTGGTATGCTGCTCAACCAAGGCTTTCCTCGATCCGCGCGTCGCACAGACCAGATGATGCGCCTGCCTCTCGCCCGCTTCGCGTCAATCAACTAGACTCTGAGCTTCTGGATCAACAGCTCGTCCATCTCCTATGTGAGCCTCTGCAGAAGGCTGTTGGTGCTGTGAATGTACGAACATTCTTATACAGTGTGCTTGAGCTGACATGCATGAAAGGCAACACTGGGGTCCCGCTTTGAGCTAGAGTTGAGCCTGCTCGTCAAATTCACCCTTTATAAGTTCTCTGTATGGAACCTTGGAGCCACTTATGGCTCAAAACTTCAGGGACTTAGATACAGTGTTGAGAATAATGCAAAGGGCCCGCTTTCCCGTGAGCACCGAAAACGAGTTGCGGCAGCACACGATGCTGACATGAAACATTTACCAGCTTCGGGGCTCCCTCGGCGCATCCTAGTTATACATGGCGCGCTCACTATCCTACTTCCTTATTGTTATAATCGTTTAAGAAATCATGCCATTTCTCGAGCTTGGCCGGATGCGCCATCCAACGACAAGCGGCATTTAGCTTGGAAAACGCTGACCCGTCTTGAGACCACCCACTCATTACTTGGTCTTCTGAATTTCATGGTTTTCCTGTGTGATGGTCGGCAAGTCATTATCAGGTAGCTCAATTAGCAATTTAACTGACTGATTTGCAAAAGATATCGCAGTTTGACGGACCGTTTTTTGAAGTTGGCTCTGGTGCCATCCAAGAGCAGGGTAACGCGCGATGTCAGCTATGAGTTCATGAATCGCCAAATGGTTTGGCATGCTTTTACAGTATGCCTTATTTCCCCCTTGCTGGCTTCTGCGTTCACTCTGCTTTTACAAGGAATTCCTCCTCTTCCTACTTCCCCTCGTAAACGCAAGGTCTCTCCGGCGGAGCTTTGTCAGAGGCGTGTCACAATTAACGTCTGCGTTGATCCCTTCTAACGATCGCAAGTCTCGACAGCGGAAGCACGGCAAATACGAGTCATTGCCTGTAGATCAATGTGCTATATGCGCGGAGAACGCATCTTATACGCTTGATCTTGGTTACTCTGCAGACGCATTAACATCACTAATACCACATTCATCCTCCAAAGAGAGGTCTCAATCTACCTCAGACGACGAAATTCCCACCTTTTCTATTCACACTCCCTATGTCACATCCTGTGGACATGTGTACTGCTACTATTGCATTACTGAACGCATGATGCGCACGGCTGAGGAGGGAGCAGAGACTGGCTGGGAGTGTCTGCGGTGTGCAGAACACGTCCGAAGCGCAGACCGGTGGGAGGCGGAGGCATCAGTGGGTAGGGACCCGAGTTCAGATAGCGACTACGAGTTCAGTAGTGAATTTGGAACAACCGATTTATCGGGAAGTGTTAGTAGCTACATGGGATCTCTAACGGAGTAGTGATATCTCGAGCCAGATGGTAATATAGCGATACATATCGTTGTATATCTGTATCATCGGGAGCGAGACCCGCTGGCTTTCATCATGTCAACGAGATTCCTTGTAGTAGATGAAGGAACGACAGCGTAGCGAGATTCAGGCAATCGTTTCCCCGAACTGATACTGTCTGTCACCCATTCCGGTTTGACGACATGGACTAGATTTCTCGACTTGGAAGTAAAGATCTTGTGCGTCTTCGAGCCACTAAGCTGCTGCGATGTCAAAATGTGTGTTGCCCCGCTTGATGTCGGTCTGCTGCGGTGTCAGCACATGGTACTTGAGTATTCTGGACCACCAAGTCACGTACAAGGTCGTTCCGCCAGCAAGGGAAATGATTCGCTTCATTTCAATGTCTGTGGTGCCGCTGAGGTAGCCGCCAATATACACTCGGACGCTCCGCAAGACCCCGGAACTAGATTGCTCCTGATTCCGCTGAAGATGAAGCTTCTTGTTTCTGTCCTCGAAGTACTGTTTACCATCGCCGCGCCCCCTCCTTTCGCCACGTTGGTGTCCAGTTGCAGCAGATACCACAGTATCTGGAGGATGTAAGACACTGACCGCTTGTCGTTCGCGTTCAAGCATACCTGACCTCTCGTATATGTTTGAATGAGTGATCGGATTCGACTCATCCGACAGAGTGCGCATTAAGTGCTGAGTTATTTCGGAGGTAGATGGCTTGATGCCATTAGCATACAGGGGGGCCGAGATCCTGAGTGCTTTGGCACGGTATTGTTATTACATACAAGAACTCGCTTACCGTGCTAGTCGCAACTTATCTTCTTCGATCTTGCTGATTGGGCCGCGTTGAGGATAGGGACGCTTCGACACAGATGTCTTCTCTAACGATGAGGCAACGAGTGGCTTTCTAACAATTATATACTTGTCCATGGTGTTGCATGTATGGTACAGCAGGGCGGGTGGTGGTTGCGAGTCACGACGACGCGTCCTAGCAACGCGTGAGGTCACCTGATCACGTGACTTTATTAACTCTGTCTCAAGAAAGACGCTCTCCCAAAATAATCCACTGATGTGTGGATGGTTATCGTCCTATAGATTTTCTTCGTTGTTGTATCTGAGGCGCTCGTTTTGTTCCGACACAATGACCACCAGGACATACCAAGATGCGATTCACCTGCTTAATACGTTGCAGACGAACGCTGCTGCCCTTGAAGCTGTCAGAGCAGCAGGTTCCCGTCTCAACCCAAATGCAATACCGGAGATGATCGAATTTTTGGAGAGGATAGAGTATACCGTACTATTCGTTCCGATGTCCGTTTCTCGTTCGCTCATGTGTTCACGTCTAGTGCGAAGACCTTAATAAATTAAATGTCATTCACATCACGGGTACCAAGGGCAAAGGTTCTGCAAGTGCCTTCACAGATTCAATCCTTCGTCATGTCAAGCCGAACTGGAAAGTCGGTGCGTTTTGTTGTCCTTCTGGACCATTATTCTACCTCATCTGGTATCCCAGGTCTGTACACGTCTCCCCACCTCGTCGCTGTTCGAGAACGAATCCGAATAGGCGGAAAACCATTGTCCGAAGAAGAGTTTTCCAAATATTTCTTCGAGGTTTGGGATCGACTGCAAAAGAATGGCGTGAGTCTGTTTTATTGGCCTGCAGGGCAAAACTATCTTACAGCGTGTATAGCCGAGGACGGCTGATTTCCCTGTTATGCCCAACTATTTCCGATATCTCACCTTGATGGCGTACCACACATTTATGTCCGAAAAGGTGGGTGTGGAAATGGGATGTCCTGCATTCGTTTAGTCGACTCGGTATAGGTTGATGCAACATTACTCGAAGTCGGCATTGGAGGAGCTGGTGACAGTACAAATATTGTACCGAAGCCGGTCGTGACTGGTGTCACTGCACTTGGTTTGGACCATACTGCTGTTCTCGGCAAAACAATCGATGCCATTGCGTGGCAGAAAGGAGGGATTTACAAGGTACGTAGAGAAATACATCCAGTCTTTTTCATGTCAACGATGCTGTTAGAAAGCCGTGCCTGCATTAAGTGTCAGCCAGCCAGATGAGGGAATGAAGGTCCTGAAGGAGAGAGCGGAGGAGCTGCAAGTATGTGTCATTCACTTTCCCTAGATCAACTGCTCCATGACCAATCATAGGCTGCATACTTCCTCGAAGTTCCTCCGTTACTAGGAGCTAAATCCATCAAACTCGGTGAGTTCATCGTACCTGACCTTGCATTCCCTATGACGGTGTCATGAGCAGGTTTAGCTGGTGAACACCAAATTCAGAACGCAGCTATTGCGGTTCAGATGGCCCATACCTTTCTGCATACTTGGGATGATATGGAATCTCGTCCCGAACCATTGTCTGACCTCCCACCTTCCTTCCTTACTGGCCTTGAGAATGCGAAGTGGCCTGGTCGCTGTCAGACTGTTCCCGATCCTCTTTATCAGGATACGACCTGGTATCTCGATGGAGCCCACACTACCGAGAGTCTATCGTGCTGTATGCAATGGTTTGTGCAACCTGGTATCGGACTCCCTGTGTAAGTCCCTTCCTTGCTTCCTTATCTCAAGTTGAATACTCTGTATCAGAGCCACAGACAACCGACCAACCCGTGTCCTAGTATTTAACTGCACGAGTGGACGTTCTGGCCCCGCGTTCTTAAGTACAATTCTCGAGAAGACACAGGAATTACTTCTTCGACATGAGAATGATGAGAAGGCGGAATATTTCTTTGATGACGTTATCTTCTGCAGCAACGTCACTTATGCAGATGGTCATTTTAAAGGCGGTAAGCATGCTGATATAGACCACGAACAAGACCTTGTCACGGATTTCATTCCAGACTTGACATCACGTGCCATGTCTACTGCTGATCTTGTGCACCTCAAGACGCAACATGAACTCGCCAACACGTGGTCTCAGTTGGTGCCTACATTCCCCACTACTGCAGTCCATGTTTTGCCTTCTATAGAGCATGCTATCCAGACCGTGCATGAGCTTTCAAAGCCCCCTAAAAAAATCAGTGTTTTAGTCGCTGGTAGTTTACACCTTGTCGGTGGGGTTATTGAGGTGGCGGGATTATCCTCGGTTGCTCTCTAAAGGTTCTGTATCTCTTTACAATGGTAAACTCCTTCAATGAACACACAGCCTTTGCAATGGCCTTGGCGGGAACCGGAGATATGGTGGCATATCTACGCTCTTCCGGGGAGCGAAGAGAAGTCGCGCGGTAGCAGCACAGGCTGGATAGGTAAGACGTATTTCATGTCCAGCTCCTCAAGCACCGTCTTCAGATACCGCATGAAATCGTTTCTACGAGTCCACCGCGCACCCCAATCCTGCCAGTTAGACCGATCTGAACATTGGATGAGATTCTACGACACGGATTTTTCATTAAACTGGCTACTTACGCTCAACTCCGATCGTAACGTGAATGGCAGTTTGGTATTCCATCTTGTCGATGTTAACCCCGGAATTGGACCATTCGCGATTGTTGTTGGCAACGTATGCTTGGATTCGTTGTTTCAGCTGTTCGATGATTTCCAAGGGGGTGCCGTATGATATCATGATCGTGGTACTCTCCCACCTGATAGATGTAAGCACAGGGGAAAATACCAAAGCGAAAGCGACAAACATGGAATTACTACGGCGCATGTTATGGACGAGCTTGGTGCTGGACAAAAGCGAGTTAGGCACAATAATTTCCTGGCCATCAACTCTGCGGAAGGTCGTCGAAAACAACCCGAAGTCCTTGACGAATAGATACTACAACATCATGACCCATAAGCGTTGATACGATTATGTACACGTCAACATACAGACCTGGTCGTCGATCATGACAAGGTCGCCAACGTCAAACACATGGGTGGAGAAGATGAAAATGAGCTATTGATATGAGTTAGCCAAAGCAAAAAAAACCAAGATGTGACCGACTCACCGACTCAAACAGAGTCTGGGCAGAATGGCCAAAAATGAACGAGAACCCGAGAATTATAGTGGCGAGGGGTACCAAGGAGGAAAGTGTGTTGTTTCGATTGAAGATAAGAAGACAGGCAAAGAGAATACCAAGAAGTGCAACGCAAACAAGGACTGCATCAAGTTTCGCGACCGCTGAACTGACGTCCTGTGCAGATGTAGTGAACCATAGAGCATGACAAGGTCCTGCACCACCCAACCTTCAGGCTTGCTGTCAAAGCCTTCCGTTCCTTGTATATCCTTTGTACTGCCTCTCTCATCTCCTTTTTTGTGATGTCACCGTTGCCATCTTTATCAAAAAGAGCGAACGCCGCATGCTAAGGCATATTGTAAGTTAGTCAATGGTTTGCATGCCTGTGCAGCACATACCGCCTCAGTAGTCGAGCGGAAATAAGGATAAAAGTCTTTAGAAAAATCAGATGCAGCGATGGCAGTTATGACTGGATACACTCACCTTCTTCAACAAGACACGAACGACCTGGACTGGTGACAGTCAAAGCACTGAACAGCTTCTTTGCCAACTTCCGAGCCGAGGCAAGACCGCTGAGTTCACCTTTCTTGTGGAATTTCGAATTTTTCAAGGCAACTTGACCGATAGCACCGCCTACATGATCAACGATGATTGATGCCATAAATTTGCGTCTGCGACGCTTTGTCTCCGCACGACGAAGTTTCTTTTCGGAAGGATGCTCATGGCGCTTTTCGGTTGTGGAGTAGTCAGTGGGCGTGAGATGCTCATCTCCATCTCCACTCTTTTGCTGCGCCCGTGCAGAGTTCCAGCCAGTCATGTCGAGCGAGTTTCCAAAAGATGATGCCTTGTGACCTTTTTTGCCGTAAGGCGGTCTCTTCGGAACAGGCGCAGCTGGAGCGTTTGATAGACGGTCTAGTGCCTTTAATCCAAGTCGGTTCTCGGCCAAACGATCAGCGAGAGCCCGCTGATGGAAATTGATCGCGACAAATCTCAGGAAGAGCTTCTCCATAAAGAGGATGACAGCGGCGGTGAAAAGCGCCTGTTTGGAGCGATCTAGTGACGGAAGGACCCCAAAGGAAAGACAATACCTGCATGATGCGATTAAGGATGGTCCAGTAAGATCCAGCGGGCTGGCATATGGCCCTAGTGACCGACAAAGCTATCCAAGCCCATGAAACGTCAAACAGTAGTTTCAACCACGCGGAGACTGCTAGCGTTAACTACAAAATGTATAGTGGGGTAAGCAACTTGCAACATGACCCTTAAGCGAAGACGTGCCTCTACTTGTGTCTTAAGCCGCTCCACCTGGCCACCGAGGAATAAAATGATTGTAACCACCGCCTTGGGAATGGCATCGACGACGAGATGTGTTACACAAGCCGCGGCCCATGTGATGGACAGCCACAAGGACCAACTGCGTACTTGAGGGCGAACGGTCGAGTTACTGTGGAATTGGATATCCACCACTAACAAGGGGGTGATAAAGAATGCTGTCCCAATTATGCCAACCAGAAGGGTCCTAACGGGTCGCGCTAATTTCATGAATGCAAGCCAGAGGGCCCTGCCTCTCTTAGCTTTCGTCTCTTCATGCATGTCCTCCACTACGGAGAGTTCTTCATCCCAATCGAACTCATCGGAGGAGTTTGTTTCACTCGAGTCCGAGTCTGTATCCTGGATGGGATCGTCCCCTGGAAGGGTAGGTTCGTGGATGTCACCTTCGTCTTCCTCTGTAAGTTGAGGACTTGCAGGGGCAGCGCCAGATTCAGAGGGCGGTTTTGTGCGCATGATAGGCTGTCCAACGGGTCATGGTGGCAAGGCAACCTTGGCCCGCAATAAATATCATAATTTTTCCTCACCGCCGACTGCGATGGGGGTTCAACTTACGTAACCTTGGTTTCCACTCCACAGGCACTGTGATACAGACAAGGGAATACACGGCAATCTCTACTTTACATGCTTTGGCTCCCTGAAACGTGGCAACTGAATCATGTCTCTTGCGCCAGACGGGCCCTCACGTTTCTTGCGTCTTCTGATGACGAAGAGGGTGGTCGCTTGCACTGAATGGAGGTCAGCATCCAGGAGATGTAAGCGGGAATGACATACCGTCGTGGTATATTGACCCTGACACGAGCCAGAGGATGCTTCGAGATAGGCATCAAACATCCTACTTGTCCGTCTTCTGCACACCGTGCTTTCACTGAAGGGTTGAGTTGACCCCGGTTCTACATAGGCTATTGGTGGTGTCTCCTTTGAATAAGACAAGGTCCCAGTATTCCGACGGGCAAGGGCACTCGTCCCAAACTGCTGAGTCGGTTGAATGTCATCCACTATCGTGCACAGACGATCGTCACAGACATTCGGCGTTCCTGTCTGGCCGAGAATATCCTTCGCCCTGCCAAGGATGCTTTTGCGGGTCTCTGGCAGTGACCTCACTGTGCTGATGACCTGTTTTTGTCTGCTTTTTTTACCAGCCTCAGTAGCGACAATGTCGCACATAAGGGTCGCGTTTTCGCCAGGGACTTGTGCACCATTTTCCATTGAGGGAGAAGTCGTTTGAAGGGAAGGAGTGCTGGTCTCCTTGTTGACAAGGAGGAGAAGTGTGTCACCTGCAATCCCCTGTTTTTTCGCACATTGCTCCATGTGCACTTTCTTTTGCCGTACGGTCTTCTTTGTAGTCCATTGCAAGCCGCAGCACACACATTTAAAAATGTTCGAGAGCTGTGCGTCAGACGGTCCACATCGCAGCTTGGAGACTTGGGTTGGTTCTGCCTGAGATTTGGATCGAGAGCAGTTCGGTTTAGTAGTAGAGAAGGATGCGTCGCGGTGCTTTGGATTCGGCTGGGATGACGATCGTTGGTATGCAAAGCGAGAAAGTTGCATGAGATTGAGTTCGTCTTCTTCGTGGTGGTCATTAGTAGAACATTCCTCAATCGTTGTGATTGGGGGAGGTGAAGGACGCTTTCGAGGACCTCTATTCGCTATTTGGGACAAAATTGTCACGAAGCGGTCAGCATCTGGTTCGCGAATACCACTATTCTTGCCACTGCATTCTAGAGAAGTATGTTCAAAAGTGCGTTGCGCTGAACTAGCAATGCGCATAACCTACCGGCAGTAGTGTGGTTCACAGCAACAGGAAGTACACCCACCGACGTGCCCCGCTCACAGCTTCCAGGAATACTTCCCGTACGCGTGCATCCACCCGACGCTTCTTCCTCTTGTCGGCGTTGCCTGCGGTCTTCTCGTTCAGGCTCTGAATCCTCGACGACATCTTCTTCCCAAGTGGACATCGTGGATCCAGACAGGGGACGCGTTATTTGTACGTGTTTATGTCTGTAATATCCAATCCACGTTTCCGACGCGTTCAAAGGCAAGTGCGAGCCACTTGAATTCCAGATCTTTGATCATGAACGCTGCGACCAACGCACAGAACAATGTCGTCAATCGACAAGAGCTATTAGAAATCGTGTATGCTGCATCATCACAGATCCCATCACAAGTTCAAGTATCTACGGAACGGCTCAAGAATCTCCTGGACAACGTCGGCACCTATGACGCCCTCCATGAGATTGCTGCTGAGAAGTCTTTGCCACTGCCAGTCAGGCAACAGAGTATCATCCAGTTCAAGAATTCAGCCCTCTCTCATTGGCGATCAAGGAAGTATGCATTCTCATGTCCACCACAGCTTCTGGCTCAATATCATTGTCAGGCTGCTATCGGAGGAGTATCGCACTCGCATCCGTTCCAGATGTATGACATTCCTACACGAGGAGGACGACCTTGTGCGTAAAGTATACTTTCAATCTATTCATTCTTTGTTTCAACTCTGCCTACAGATTGCCGAATGCAACGAGGTAATTGTAGCAAAGATAGCACGACTCGATTACCCACATAACTGGTACGCCCTCCTATATGAAACATGAATACTTTGGGGCCCACATCATTTAAAGGTCGTCGCTCTTGACCGATCTACTTTCTTTCATCGAGAGCGCCATCCAGCCATTGTGCATCACATCGTCTGCTAACATGTTTTCCACCCTTTCTTTGCGACGTGCACTCAAAGTTTTGAACGCCATTTTGAAGGAAATATCTTCCATGAAAATGATGACGGGGATAAAGACGATGGGAGAAGTATGTCCTCTGTCGCTTGACCTCTACTCCTCTCACTTTCGTTAGATCACCAACCAACTACGTGGAGTCTTGCTCACTTATTACTCTCAACTGTCCAGTTCTCAGTTAATTCCAGTCTTATCACCGCTCAATCCAGCAGCCCTCTCCCAGGAGCACACTCATTGTATCATCGTAGTGGCTCACCTAGTGTACAAGTGCCTTGTGAAGTTAGGTGTTTGGGCCTGGCCCCGCCTAGTGAGGCGTGACAAGAACGAATTACAGGATCTCGAAACCTGGGTACGTTGACTTTGCTTTCGTAACATATGCACTGGGGTTATATCCGTCGACAGTTCATCGAACTCTTCCAAAGTTCCACGGCTCAAATGAAAACGCTTTCTGAACAACGGATTGGCTTTATGCTTGCGTTGAGGTCGTCTCCCGATACCAGTCCTGTAACACTTGCAACTGTCGATAAACTTACTCGCCACGTTCGCGTCTTTGGCAAATTTTTCCGCAGATTGCAACAACTTGAACCTGCAAAATTTGTTGAGCTACCGACGTGTAATGGTATGGTGCTGTACTACTGGGAAAAGGTTGTCCAAGCTACGAACGGACCTCCGGACATGATCAAAGGTAGAATCCAGGCTTCTATAATACGTAGCACGGCGCATTCAATTGCCTTACGTATTAGATTCTTCCGAGGTCGCCTTTCCCGTCCGCTTTCTTGTACAGGCCATGGTTCTATTCAAGGAAAATCTTGCAAAATGGACCCCATTCCGTAAAGGGGGACCCGTTACAGAGACCAGTATTGACGATCTTTGGGATGATCCCACCGTCACTGATGAAACCCCCCTAGCACTTTCTCAGCAATTTGTGGAAGATGCGGTCCGGCTACTGGTCACCCGTTTCATTCCGCTCAACCCCACTGATCTGGAAAGCTGGATGTCCGACCCCGAGGAATGGGTAAACGAAGAGGACAAGGAGAATGATCACTGGGAATATGAACTTCGTGTACGTCTTGTCGTCTTATCAGCTACTTTCCTTCTAAGGTCCTTCAGCCTTGTGGGGAGAGGGTACTTATGACGCTAGCATCACAATACCGAGACTACGTGATTCCTTTGATGACAACGACATTCAAGGATATCATTTGTGAGAGGATCTCTTTATCCAATAAACTCAAGAAATTTTGACTTCTTCCACAGCACAATCTGCCACCGACCTTCAAAGTGTTATTCAAAAAGAGGCCATATATTGTGCCATAGGTCGATGTGCACCTCGACTTCGGGATGTTATACCCTTCACTGAGTGGATGCGACACTATCTAGCGGCTGAAGCGAGAGATACTAATCCCAAGTACGATCTGTTCGTCTGCTGGACCGATACAACTAATAGTAGCTAGCTTTCCTATTATCAAGCGTCGCATTGCTTGGTTGATCGGAAGGTGGACCAGCGATATGACCACCCTTGCAACAGATACCATTACATGGGAAGTCCTCATCCATCTTCTTCGCAACAGAGGGGAAGGGACAGACTCCGTAGTCCGGTTTACAGCTGCAAGTGCCTTACGGGAATGTGTCGATGTAAGTGGAAATCCATGACAGTAGATTTTATTTTCCAATAGTTTTTCAGACCGTTAATTTCGATATTGCCATATTTGCCCCATTCCTGCCCGTCGCTGTCACCGAAATTGTCAAGCTTATGCATGAAGTTGACACCACGGAGATGAAGCGCCGGCTGGCAAAGAGTCTCAATGTTATTATCGAGCGTAGTGATTCACACATTACTCCTCATGTGCAAATGGTTGCAGAATGCATACCCGGACTGTGTATGAAAGGTGTCTGTTCTTGGAGCATTACTAACGAGGACTGTAGGGACTGCGGCAAGAGAGGATTGGCTATTCAAAGCGCAGCTGTTGGTCGTCGTTACAAGCTTGGTCACAGTGCGTTAGCTCGCCTCTTAAGCTGAAACTGGGCTGACACCTTTTGAGTCTGCTAAAAAACACTCATTAACCCTTGTGCCATTAGTGGTCCCTCTAATTCAGGAGAGTTTGAGTCCAGGGGTGAGCCGAGCAGATCGAATTTGTAAACGTGTTGAATAAAAGGCTGTGAAGGTTGCTGTAAACCTGGATGACGATGCTTTAAATCTCTGGCTCGCTGCACTTCGAAATGCTCCGTCACTGCAAGGAGCGCCTGGCACAAGTCTCCTGCAACTCTTCCCTCTGGCCATTTCTCTGCTTGCTAATAATCTAGATTTGCTGGGGAAAATCATTTTTATCGTCGAGTCATACCTTCTTGTCGATGCGCCTCTGATTTTACAGGCGAGTCTACAATCAATAGCTATTTGTATCACTCATATCATGCAGAGCTTTGCTTTGGAATTGATGAATGCTGTCACGAGCGCAGTGACTGGCCAAGCGGTAGAAACTAACCAGAGGGGTTTGCTGGTCACCATTTGTTTCATGACGCAACTGGCACCATCGTCATCGTGGGCGGAGGCCTTATACAGCTCTGGGTTCTTCAATCATATAGTCAAAGTTCTTCGTGAGGACGAGGTATGCTATGTGAAGTGACAGTTCATAGCGTCCTTAATCATCCCTTGGTAGAGCTCTTCTGCCCTTTTGACAGAGTGCATTTTTGTGGTGGCACGGGTTGCAGTGGCAGATCGTGAGATGTTCCTCCGTCTGGTATCTGCTGCGGCCCAAGCCAGTGGTGTTCCAGAAGAAAAGGTATGGGAGCCCATCCTTGATCAGTATTGGAGACAAGTACGTGTACTTTGTGATTGTCTGATTTCCGCTGGTTAATCAACACTTCAGTTTGACCATATGTCGGAGCCTCGGCACCGGAAATTGGCAGCAATGGGTATCGCTTCTCTTGTTGCTACTGGACGACATGAAGTGCTGGAACGCATCCCGAATGAAATATTCAATTTATGGACTGACGTTCTATATGAAGTACAGGAAAACCTACAGTTGGCGAAGGATGCTGAAGACGGGTTAGTAAAGGACATGAAGGATCATGTATTTGCTGTCTAATTCACTGCCGCCAGTGGTCTCAAGCTCTACTGGGATGCTGATATCTTGCCGAACAGTTACTATGCCGGGTCTGAGCATACTCTTGAATATGAACGTAGGAAATTGGTGAGGCCTCTTTCTATCTACAGTGAACTACTGTTTATCAACACCTCCAGATTTATGAGCGTGACCCCATCCGCACAGTTCAGCTCACCTCCTTTGTGGCTAGTGCCCTTCAGGAGGCGGAGAGGGCTTGTGGGAGTCCGCAGGTTTTCAAGGAGAAGTATCTGGACAAAACAGATAGTACAGTTCTGACGCAACTGAAGACTGTGCTTGCAGGTTAGGCCAGCATCCGGTGTTTTATGTTCGCTGCATTTGTATCTTCCTGGATCGTGCCTCAGCCACTTTTATCCCGGCGATCTCCAGAGTCCAGACGTGTAAAAACGCCAAGCTCTACAGAGATGTGATACAGGCAACTCCAAGTACACCAGGACTTCAGGTCGTCAGTACTTATGAGGAATCTGTGTAGTCACGAATTCGGAATCTAGCTGTGCACATGTTACTCAGTGAATAACACCATGGATGACTCCAAGACGGTGATGGATGCACTCGTTTTGCTCACGTCTTAGACCTGCGACGCCAAATCACTGAAAACAGCCCCCACGGAAAGAGTGTAACACACCTCCCCTTCGCCCATTTCCGAGTCCTAAAATGTCATATGCTAGCTAGTCTCAGAGTTGCCAGAAAACAAGCTTCCGCCTTCCCATTATGTAATAGCAGTTGCACTGCCACTATCCTTGTAGTAACTGGACTTGAATTCCAGTCCCAGCATCGCGACCTTGATTCAACACGTCGGCCATTGTGCCAAGCTAAACTTGGTCGCTTGTTCGTCATGTTACTTACTGGTCCTGGTACTTGTTATTAGCCACTTCATTCGTAGGACTAACGGGTTCACAGGTGACACTACTCATGACAGGATAGATGAATGCGACGGAGAAAGAGTCTCTTGTGAGCCCTCAGGCTATGTACAGCTTTCACGCATTGATCCTTTACCTCAAGATCGTGCTCGTGCGAAGGACTATGTGGAACTACATAATCAAGTTCAGGTTGGTCTTGGAAGATGAGCGAGGAAACAGTGGTCTGATACTAAACCAGACCAGCATGAATCTTCTGGATTCGTTGGAAACATTTCTGTCCACCTTTCAAAAGGACTTGTCATCTGTCTCAGGCCAGATTTCCGAACTGCAGCATCGTAGCAAAGACATTGACCGCAGGCTCAAGAGTCGTCAGGTGTGCGCCTTGCCTGTCGTTTTTAAATATCTCACTGACGTCGTTTTCAGAGAATCGAGAAACCTTTGTCCAAACTTGTATCTGAATTAGCTATCCCACCAACCCTCACTCTAACTATCCTGGATACTGAAGTCGGAGAATCATGGATTCCCGTTATCATTGACTTTGAACGGAGGCTAGAGACGCTTAAAGCACGGGCGCGGGTCAAAGCAGCAAGAGATCTAGGCGATTTATCGGAAGGTCTTCGAATAGTCGTGAGTTTCTCTTCGCCGTCCGCTACGATGAGTTTAATAGCACCGTAAGGCAGCGACCAAACTTCGAGTATTCTTCTTAGCTCTGTTACAACCCATCAAAGAGAGCGTAACAACCAACATACAAGTTTTACAGTCGTCTGTCTATTTGAAATATCGACCACTGTTTGCTTTCTTGCAACGTCAAGCTGAGCCAGTAGCCAAAGAGATAAAGGGTTCGTACATTGCAGCTGCGCGTGCCTATTATGAGACGGGATTTCGTCGTTACATACGTAGTTTGGGATGGCTAAGGGTGTGTATGCCTTCTACGACCCGTTGATGATTAACAAGGCATACATACAGTCCAGGGTCACGGAGAAATTCGAGGATCTTGTTTCAACCTCTGGACAGACCGGGAGCGTTCGTATGGACCACGAGCGCATGGCGTATGCGAAGCTAGATGGATCTAGCGTTGTTCTAGCTTACATGGCTGACGACAAAACCCATGTAAGTGCGCCTACCCTGCTACAGCCATTCCACGAACTAAGTGTAGAGAAGAAAGAACCGCTTGAAGCACTTCTGCGCTCGCTCTTTTTGATTTTAATGGACAATGCCACTGCTGAATACCCATTTATTACGTCGTTTTTCTCGGTCGAACCACTTGCATTGAGTGACGGTCCAGAATTTTCGTCCGAACTGTTGTCTCCCGACTATGGCGTATTCGATGACAAGAGATCCATTTCGGGCTCAGAATCCCGCACAGAAGTAGCAACTCCCGGCGCTTCTTCAGGACACAATGGTCTTAGCAGACTTGTCAATATGGACAAAAGCGCGCGAAATGAGCTCGTTCATCTCTGGAAACAAGTGTTCGACCCTGTTCTTGAATATACCAAGGTATCATTATACATTATTGCCATGCGTGTAATTGACATCTTCAGATTTTTCTGGCTTCAGTTATGGAACCCGCGCCACCAGCCGTCCCCCTTTTAACAATGATCCGCCTTACGGAGGCTATATTAACAGAAGTCCAAAAGCGCCAATGCTCCCCTTTAGAAACATTCTTCTTTGCCATTCGGATGGAACTATGGCCGGTCTTTCAGAAGGTGATGTCGGAAAACTGCGATTCCCTGAAGAAGGTGGCCGAGAAATCCTCCGGTTACTTTGGTAAGACCAATCCCACAACGGACGCTATGGTTGCGAATGTGAGGAACTAGTGCTCTGCCAAATTACCCACCCGCTGAATAAAAGATTAGATATGCCATAGCTACATTGTTATGTTTCAGTCATTCGTACTGCTGACTAGCCAGGCAGAAGAAACCATGATCTTTAGCAAGTAAGCACGGGTGCTACTTGACGACTTTTGTTTCATGACCTTTTCCAGTTTGTTCCGACTTCAACAAGAATTGGACAAGCTCATTCTCCGTCACACGGCTTTCATCGCTGACCCTATAGCGAGAGCTGCCAAGCAGTCCTCCGTCTATGAGATCCTACTGCAAGGACTGATCGTGGGTCGCTCGAATCCATGTCGTGGTCCATCCTCTCACTTTTTTTTATAGAAAGGGACACACCTTTCATCTCATCCCAAGGGTCAGAAGGAACTTAGTTATTGGACTGAAAAAGAGAAAGCTGCTCGGCAGATCATCTTATCCGCTGGTAACTCCAGGAAGTTCACTAGGTAATAAATTCATATATGTGTACTACGTGGCTGTCCGAGATGCAAATCTAATTTGTGTACTGATAATGAGCAGAAGAGATGAAGTGTGCAATATAATAACTAAGGAAGGCTTTTGTCAAGGAGCGTGAGGCCTTCGATCTGTTAAGCTTTGGTTGCGTCAGAAGTGAAGGCATATCTTACTTGAGATCAGACGTTTGAATTGAAGGGAAGGAAGCTTTCAACAAGCTATTGCCGCTATACTTCCCAATGCCCAGTCGGTTCAAAACATCCCTCACTTCCCCTGAGCCAGTAGTGACTGCCCTTTGCTTAGTCCTGGATCTTGTAGGCGTCAACGCATGACGGGTAGGATGGAAGTCGAGAGACAACGAGTGATCGAGGGTTGACACTGAAGGTGGTCTATGGAGAGCGGGATTCGAAGCTCCTGCACGGCCTTCCAGCGCCTCCCTAAGGTCCGTGACGCCAACACCCCTGACAGACCGTGTTAGGCTCTGCAGGGAAAGATTCTCGATTGCCATTAATGCTGGTGACAGTTTGAGCAAAGGCAAAGCGCCATCGACCAAAGACCGATTGGAGTTCGGCCGTTCGATAGCTGATATCGTTCCTGTTAATGCTTATATTACGATAGCCTTAGCCAAAAACTTACAATCTCGCAAGGCACCATCTACAGTCCACTTCGCGTTCAATCGTCGGACTAATCCCTGTTGATCAAGGGTAGTGGCTTCTTGAACTTTCTTGGATGACGCAAGTAACACCGAAAATTCCTGGGACTTGATACCAGACCATTTGGGTAACGAGTCAGATGCCGTCGAGTCCGGGAATGGTATCTTCGCTTCTGGTGGGCGTAATACACCAGGGGTAAACGGAGCAATTTGAGGCAAAGTCATGGGACCATTGCTTGACAGCTCCTACCCATTAAAGTATCAGATTATAATAAAGAAACGACATCCAATAGCGTGTGATAGACTCACATTCTCCGCTCGACCAATGAGCTCGGGGCACTTCCAGACTCTGCCAATCACTACCCAGACACGAGCTATAACTTCCTTCAAGGCCGCGGCGCGCTGTCGGGTGGAAACATCTGCGGTTTCCTCGAATTCAGCAGCAGACTCCAACGCGATTAACATGGGAACACCTGTAAGAAGTCCTCGTACAGGTACTTCTTCATGGATAGCGGTGAGGACGCGAAGAACAAGCACATAATCCGACAGAGAAGCAGAACATGAAGAAGTAACCTTGGCAGACACCGGATCTAGTAGGTGGGCACTGGAGGATTTCCGTGATCGTGCAGCAGGATCAACTGAGCGACGACGTGCCGAGGGCAATCCTTCGATAGCCTCGCAATTTTGGGGATGATCACCCTCAGCACCTGCAATGCTGCTTGTTCCAACAGTTGTTATGTCACCACTGGGGGGATAACTTGGTGGTGTGAGAATACGGAAAGAGGAAGCCAGGGAAGAGGACGTCAAGAGCAAGAACAAGTAGGCATGGATGGCGTGTAACGATCTGGTAGCGGAGTCGCCGAATAGCAGGATACTGATACTATTTGCCTGTGAACCTCCTCGGGATGAAGCCCGGGGTCGAGCACCATCGACATTGACTTTTGGAATTTCGCACCGCAAGTATGTCACCAACGTCTGAGCAAAGTCACTTCTCACGGCAAAGTCACTGTCACATAACAAGCCCATAATATCGTACCAGATTTCACCCGACACCCTCGTTCTTTGGGAGGCCCGTGCTAGAACACCCGACGACGAGGCACCATTGACAGGTAAAGGATGCCTACAGCTTCGCTGGCTGTCAGCTGCAAGCATGAGACCCAAAAGACCTGCCAAGAGACATCGAATCGCCTGAGAACGAGCTTCAGTGACGTCTTTTTGTTGACTGAGTGGACCCTGTGTATCGATCGTAGCAAGACGACTGACAAGTTCGCTCGCCAGATCTTGTATCTGGTCGGAATAGTACACATGGGCCCCAAGCGAAGCGATACTCTCCACCAACAATGAAAGTAGGACATCCCTTGGATTGACAACAACCCTTCGGAGGACCAGCGTGATCAAATTTGACACTATGTCTGATGTGGAAAGGTTGACCAAAGGAATGGGAGAGGTGAAGACCGTTGTGAGCATGCCTATCAATGTCTTCTGCTGATTTGTGGAGATAGACATGTCGGGCATGTCAAGCAACCGCTCGACAAGTCTAGACGGAATAGCATATCGATATTGATACTGAGTCCACTCGCATGCTCTCTGGATAAACCATCGGCACCGATCTGTTTTAGTCCAGAGTTGCATGGCTTCCAGGTTTTCAAGTGCAGCCTGTATGAGAGAGGCTACTTGCGAAGCATTCGAATGCTTGAATAACTGTGATAGGGGACGAATTGATGTAGTCAAGACCTCGGCCGACGATGGTTCGGTATCTCCGTTGATATGGGCATGAATGGAAGCTGCTCTTCTTTCGCTGAGCGGACGCGTGCGGAATTCTGCCAAGTAGAGAGAGTTTGTATTCTCCTTTGCAGCTTGCATACTTTTGAGGGGTAAGTCGTCAAAATATCTAACGACTCTTCCACTCACCAGTCGTCAAGGATTTTCGCATCGGCGTGGATGACATGGAATAGAAGAGCACCGATAACCGATGAAACCTGCGGCTTAAACTGGGTGGAAGAAGCATAGAGTGCTTCCGAATTCACTACTCCGGTGATAGCAGCCAAGCCCACGAGCTGAGCACTGGTCCAAAGTTACCATTAACTGCTCATCTGAAACTTCGAGTACTAACCGATTCCTAATCCCGTGACCCAAGGATTTCCGCTCTGCGCTGCATTGTGCGGAGAAGTGCTTGATTATGATCAAATACTTTTGGGTCAGACTAGCATCGACGCCAATGACGTGTCCATCAGTGTAAGTGCACCATGCGGTAAACTGACAAAGTTTCAGCATGTCTATGGTCGATCCCGAGTATGGTACGTACTACACTTGCTGCCCGCGCACATACGTCCAGGTCAGACGATACGGAATCAAGAGTTATTCTTAGGCACGAGACCAAGGAAGGTGATAAAAGCGAAATGTCGTGGCGACATTCTACTGCCAGCGTTCGTAGAATGGCAAGGGTTATGAGCAGGGATCTAGGTGAAATGCTCAGTCCTATGCACGATAGACATCGAACGGAGACGTACGCTCGGGCACGTGAATTGCTGGCTGCTGCCTTGGTGCAGTCTGCCTTGACACGTTTTTCGAGCTCACTGCCTACTTTATGGATCTTTCCTGGGTGGTTCGCAACATAGTACGTGAGGCGAGACAACTCCTGGGAGTTTGGACGGTAGTCAGGACCTGCGGCGAGGAGAGCAGAGGAAGTGGGATAGCACGCTCCAATAAGGAACACGTGATTTGGTTTGAAGATGTGCATGGATATTACGACGGAAGGGAAGTAACGAAGAAGGATTGTCGGGCTACCTTTGACTTAGACGTGAGGGAGCATCGTCGCCTGTTGGTGGATGTGCGTGGCTGGGTGGACACAGGTCCGCGTGAGAAAGCATTGGCATTGACAAAGTCCCCCGCAGTGCCAGGGCAGACCCGTTACGTCCAAATATATTAGTCCGTCGAACAACGAGCGTAGGTCATTAAATTGAGGCGTAGTTCAAATTTCAGGTGTGCAAGTAAAAAATCATGACACCGAAAGGGCGTTCTGAAGGGAAAAACTAGTAGAAGGCATCTGTACGTTGTATTCCACTAAGGGAGGTTCCATCCATCCTTCGTCGTCGCTCTCGACTGACATAAGAGGAACTTGGCTCCAGTCGAAGCCATCGGTGTCCATGATGACATCCTTCAACATACCATGCACCTCTGAATGAGACTCTTGGACCATGGCTATCCACTGCTTGCTGATCATCCAGCTGGCAACGCCTTTCGGCGGGAGTAAAATACCTTCCTTCGCAGGGCCACGGTATCGTTCCTTCCGACCTACACCCCGTCGAGGTTTCTGCGCATTGGCCTCCCTTTCGTCTTTGTCAAGTACGTCAAAAAAATGCTGTAGGCGAAGGCTACGCCATTGACAACCCCGAATGCGTAACACGACAGTGCGTGCTTGGCTAGTGGGATCTTCTTCGACTTCGGACTCCTCCGAAGACATGCACTCCAGTTGCAACGCTCCATCGAAGGTGATGTGCTCGAAAACTTGCATCCGACTCCTTGCCTCAGATCGTTTTCCTAGCTTCTAGACAGCAGTTTTAGCCAATCATACATGAATGGGGGTTACCGCTTACTACTTTACGTCGGCTCAACCTCCGAGCGCGCATAGCCTTTATTTCTTCGCGTTGCTTGTAGTTCTTGGCAACTGACGCATCCCTCTGCGCTTTGAACTTCTGTCTCAGAGTAACGAAGGCTTGGTCAAAGGCAGATTCCAAAGACTTCTTTCCGAATTCCTTGTCTGGGACATGCCTGTATAGCCGCCGGTTTGCTTTAAGGTCCTTGAGGACCCGTTCCTTCATGCGACTATTGTGCACCGACTGTTTCGGTGTCTTGTCCCATACGAAGCGCACCGGCTCATCGGGACCGAGAGGGTTACCTTCTACACAACTATCTGGAAGTTGTTTGTCATTGTCCAGTTGCATAACACGTAATAGGTGGTTGCGCATTGCATGCTTCGTCGGTGCGTCGGTTTAACTGGCGCCACGGGAGTAGCTCTACGAGAAACGTACCTGGATGGTAAGACAGCGATTGTCGTGGTGGTTCCTGCGTCGGAGACGGTGCGACGGAAAGCCGGAACTGGGGTCGCTGTTCTCCCCGTCGCTCTCGGACAGGGTAGCCGATTTCCTTCCCGAGGGGCTCTGACCTTGGCAAGAGGAGGGGTCGACAGGGATAAGTCGTGTAGAAGGGAATGAAGGTGATGAATGAAATGAGGGAGAACCTGGTGGCTCTGCCACCTCCGGTGTGGGGAGTGCATGCAAGGGGACTGGCTCTACCGTGGGACGTCCAGCGGTCGGAGTCGGTTGCTGGAAGAGAGCTGGAGGGTGCAAAGCTTGTAAATCAGAAGTACCGGTTGGAGAGCCACCACCCAGTGGGGTAGGATGGTAGGATGGTAAGCACGATCTCAACGAAGTGACTTCTTGCTGAAGCTCAAAGATGCGACGCTCCATTTCCGTTTTCTGAAGCGCATGCTTAGCCTCCATTTCGCGTTCCCATGTAAGTCTCCGTCTCCTCTCAATCTCACAAGCTTCTCTGGTGGAGGCAAGGAAGCGCAGAAGTTCCTGAACAGCGGTGACACGGTTCGTCTGATTTTGGGGCCTCGAACCGCTACCAAGTAGCACTGAGTCACAAGAGGCCGAGTACGGAGATATTCTGGTGCTCACGGTGTCTCGGGAGCTCTCGCAGGCCCAACCATGGCGAAGTCGGATTGCGCGCGATGAGGAGTGTGCTGTGAAGCAGGCTGGTGTGATGCTGGGGGGAGCTGACTTGTGTTGTGCGCATGCTGGCCAGATCTTGATCTTGACTGGGCGTAGTAAGGGTTGAGTGCGTCAGACAATTCGCTGGTGGGCATCGTGCCAGTCCGTCCACCAGTTAGGCTTTTTGTATGCAAGTTGGTGTCGCTGTAATGTATGTATTTGCACATGTTTCTCGCCAATCCACAAGACGCGTCAGCGGGGGAGGTCGTCCAGCTCTCGCAACCATGGAAGACTTGGGAAGTATCATCGGAAATCAGATCAGGGCCAGCATGAGGGCACCCGCTGTCACCACCGTGCCAGACAAGTGAGTGCCATCGGGCATCCAGCAGCAGACCATTCATACGTGTCTGGCAGCGGCGAAGTCATTCACATCTCTTCACTGGCTCTCTTGAAGGCACGTAGAATGCACCCTACATGCCGTGCAGTTCCCTCATTCGCTCACAGATGTTGAAGCATGGACGCGCAGGCGTCCCGATGGAGGTTATGGGCCTCATGCTTGGTGAATTCGTCGACGAGTATACAGTGCAAGTGGTCGACGTATTCGCCATGCCACAGTCCGGTACTACAGTCACTGTGGAATCCGTAGACCATGTTTTTCAAACCAAGATGGTCGACATGCTGAAACAAACCGGCCGGTGAGTTCTACTCATGCCAAGCAGACCTGTTACTGACACGCGGTAGGCCTGAGATGGTGGTCGGGTGGTATCATTCACATCCAGGGTTTGGGTGCTGGCTATCGAGTGTGGACATCAACACGCAGCAGGTGCACGCTCCGTCTAACGTTATATGCACTATCTCACAATCCCACCTCCAGTCATTTGAGCAGATGCAAAGCCGTTGCGTGGCCGTGGTTATCGATCCAATCCAATCCGTGAAAGGAAAGGTTGTCATTGACGCATTCCGTCTTATTAACCCTCAGGCTGTTCTCGCTGGGCGCGAACCACGACAAACCACATCAAACATTGGGCACATCAACAAACCTTCGATCCAGGCGTTGGTTCATGGGTTGAACCGCCACTATTACTCCATTGCAGTGAATTACCGCAAGACAGAATTAGAACAATCGATGTTGATGAACTTACACAAGAGGAACTGGACGGAGGGTTTGAAGCTGCGCGACTTCTGTTCACACAAACAGAGTAATGAGGCTGACATCAAGGTTCTCCTCACTGGTTCTGCACACGTATTTATGCTGATATGATGGGTGTTTCAGAAAATGCTGACGCTATCCGAGGCGTATAACAAATCTGTGCAGGAGGAGTCCACGCTATCACCGGAGAAGCTCAAGACACGTCATGTGGGCAAGCAAGATCCAAAACGGCACTTGGAAGAAACGGTCGAAAAAGCAATTGGGGACCAAGTGGTACAGAATTTGGGTACGATGTTACTGGCAGAAATATAGAGCATGCTTCCACGGTTCTGATCCATGCGGACCATGTCTCGTCACGATCCCACCGTAATCTGGTACCTTAGGACACGAGTTGCAATCCAGTATGGTCAAGATTTGTCCCTTTGATCAAGTGACTTCGGACGATGTCTATGCACGCGTGCAATTGTGATGCCGCTAGTGTGCTTGAGAATTTTACCTGACGGGGTATTTTCAATAAGGTTTGATGATGCCAGCGGAGCGCAATGGGACTGGTATTAGGAAATAGATGACGGAGAAAACCGTTATCTAAACCGACGGGCCTACAATGGACGAGGTCCTAGCCTGGGATTGCTCAACTGAGGTAGAATGCCCATCATCTTTGCGCGGCGAATGGCTTTGCCGATGCGGCGTTGTGTTTTCATTGTGACCCCAGTCTCAACACGGCTCTTGATTTTACCCATCTCTGACATGAATGATGCCAACAAGGTGGTGTTGCTAGTCTCGTACACGGGATCGATACCAAAATGGCGCAGGGCGTCTCGTTCACGGGCTTCGTGCTTCCCCGGGCCCACAGGTGAGAGCGTTACACGGTGCTTGCGTTTCTCGAAACGATGTTCGTGGGACCAGTAGTGCGGACGGATGAACTGTGTTCTGCTCTTAGACATTTCAACGACAGAAGATGTTGAGAAGCTCACCAGACCAGCAGCAAATGCCCTTCGAGCACCCTGCTGTTGCTGCCAAGAGATGGAGGTATCAGCGGCTGTTGCTGCACAAAGTCAGTTTTAATGAGCGTGGTGAGGAAAGGTGTTACCTTGGGCCTCGGCCTTGTCAGCCTCCTCATGCATGATTTTTGAGAGTGCGTTGTGATCCTGCTGGACCGAGGAATAGTCCGACACGAAGCGCCTTGCGGTGATCTGCCATGGCGTCGACCGTCGCGCGAAGACGCGGGAGAGTAACATGGGAGTTACTAGGAAGTATATACACTGATTATATAAGGAATATTATGTATGTAGGAGTACTGGCGTAGTAGTTATTTTCCTCCTCGCCGACTTCCTGATGCACGACGACCCTGCTTTGTCTCTCTGATTGTCCTCTGGTCGGTGCGAGCCCCCTCTCCCCCCCCTCTCCCCAGCCATCGTTGGCCTCCATGTCCGACTCGTCTGGCATTACTCGTCCTCACTCGACTCAGCTCGTGTCTGCCTCCGAAAGCCTCATCTCCAGCCCACCCATTCAGTCCAATCCCTCCACCTCTACCAATGCATCCATGTCGAATACGGTCTCCATGCCTTTCGTCAGGAGACACGTCACCCGACGCCTCAAGACTGCAAAGGCCGACTGTGACAAGGAGCTTCGCCGTGTGATCAACAATATCACCACTTTTTTCGAGGAGAGGCTCCGTGAGGGTGAGCAGGACCGCGACATCGACCGCGAGTATCGTGATCGTGACCGGGATGTCGACCGTGACTCCCAGTACGACGACTCGGACCAACTGCTCGACCAGTTCCTTGCCCACTCTCTGGATCCCCGTCCCGCTTCCCAGGCAGACGATTACTCTGATAGTGGCTACGAACTTGAACCAGAGTACCGGCACTCCCGACAACGTGCGTCCTCCAAGGAAGCCAGTCACATCCTCCCCGTTCTAACTCATCGGGCCTCATTCCCCGGCCTCTTTGCAGCGTCCGCCTCCACTTCATACACATCTTCTCTGCGCAGACAGAACACACTTCATTCTACTCCCCCATCTAGCGCAGGGCCGAGCCCCATCATCCCCAGCAGTTCACTATCTATCACCACTAGTCCCCGCAGACACTCCAATGCTATACACCCGGTCGTTTGGCCAAGTCAAAGCTTATCTTCTCGCCGCCTTTCTCGCACAATCCAGATACCAGTCCACGCTACCATGTCCACCCAAAGCTCCCGTTCAACTTCCCGATCTCGTTCACCCCTGCCCCCTACCACAGCGCAGTGCAACTTTTCTGATGCAGCTCCACAACCCGTTTCCATAAATCGACGATCTTCGCGCATCCTTGTCGATGACCCCATCGACCCCATCATGACTGCATTGTATGAACTTATAGGCGTTGCCACGGATGTGACAGAGATGTCCACGGCGCAACTCACGGCACAGCCAAAGATATGTGAATCACTTGTCCAACGTGTCCAGACAATCGGAAGGGCATGGGACGACCACCCAGATTGGCACGGACGTAACTGGTATGTGCAAGTACTCCTCGCCGTGGCAAGCCTCAGCCGCGTGGTCGAATGGTGGGAGGCGGAGAAACAGTTCTGGAACTTTGATGACAACGAGGACGAACAGGACGAACCTCTCATGTTCGTCATGAAGCCTGCAGACGATGTTCTTCCTGTATCTGCGCCAATAACCCGGCATCGTCCTGATGATGGGGCTTTACTGCGGCCCTCAGCAGAGGACGAACAACGGCTCCGTTCAACCAGGGCCATTAGCCAAGGCAGGCGGTCGAGAGACGAGTATACGAAAGATCCCACTCGGAAATCCACTTCTCCGGAGCCACCGTCCCGCACTTCGCACAAATTGACGGAAACTAACGAGTCCGCTCGCGTCCTGGCAACTGAACGCCTACGACTACAGGCTGAGACAGCACAAAACCAAAACATTGTGCTCGAGTTGAGCCTGGATGGCGATCACTTTGTATGGGCAAATCACGCATGGAGGGTTGTCGTCGGGTAGGTCTACAACCCCTGAACAGGTGACCACGGATCGTTGACGTCTGCCGTAATTAGTACGGATCCTAGTGAACTTCCGGGAACTCGAATATCAAACCTTCTCGCCCCGTCAGATTGGTCAGTTTTCAGGGATGCGACCTATCGTTTGCAACGAGACGATTCCCGCACTGTCGAAGTGCGCTTCAAACTTCAGGTTCAACCTGAGAGTGAGAAGGAGGCGCCGGCAAATGGCATTTTTTTCCAGCAGATGGAAGGGCAGGGGATGCTCATGATTGACCGCGAGGACGCACAACCTTCCCACACAATGTGGGTCGTGCGGCCAGCAGGGCCTCCACGGTTTGAATTCTCCTCCCCTTCCATTGTCCTCGAGGCAGGTGAAGCGGGCCCTCAACTTACCCCTGATACTCCTGAAGCCACAGCCGCCACCGAGGACATTGGGCAAGAGCCCAATGCATCGTTTCCTTTCACACAGCCCATCTCAACAGAGCCAATTTTATGCCGCATATGCGAGTGCCAGATCCCACAGTGGTACTTTGAGAAACATAGCGAGACCTGCGTGGAAATCCACCGCCTGGAAGCGGAGATAACCGAGTGCAACGAATCTATCGGTGAGCTGAAGAATACAATACGCGACCTCCTTCTCGCACTGGAAACGTCTTCACCTCCCATGACTCCGGAATACCGTGGACTCCCGATCTTCACGCCATCGACGTCCCCCAGTATGTCGAGTCCGTTGCATTTATTCCGCACCAAGAAAACAGGTATGGGGGTGAAGAAGATGCAGCGTCGCCTCTTGGAGCAATTGGATGAGATACTGCAGCTGGCTTTTGAAATTACCATACCGTCGCTGAAAGAGGAGGAATCAAAGGAACCCATTGAACGGCAGAGGCTGCTTTCGCCAACCTCTGAGCAAAAAGTAACACAGGTGAAGACTTGGTGCAAGCCGACCATTGATGATGCCGCTTTGAAGCAGCTCACAGAAGATGCCGAACGCGTCATGCGTCACAAGGTCGACAACGTGGTGCGCATGGAGAACACGATCCGGTATTCGGAAAAGATATGGCACGAGTGGGAACGGAGGGTCGGGGAGGGTTTGGCGACGGGGGACTCTGATGACGGGAGCGATGAAAACGAGAACGATGTGGGTGATCAAGCGGATGTTCTTACCGTGGAAGGTATCGACACTGTGTCCTCTTCTGAGGCTCAAACCGCTGTTAATTCCTCTGAGGAGATTCTTTCCTCTGATCCCACACCAATGGCCTCTTCATCCCCTATCCCCATTGGAACACCCAATGAAAGCCGTCCCATGGTTTCAGTGCCAGCACCAACCTTCCATCAAACATGGCAAATGATAAACAAATTGCCTACTCGCTCATCCACTCCGTCTTCTATTTCTTCTCCCCTAGCTCTTGCCGTGCCGATTACGGCTACCTCCTCGGACGAACAACCTCCCTACATGGACCTGAATGACGTTCTCATCGAGAACGCAACAATAAGGACTCGGAAATCCGCGTCCAACTTGCTTGAACCCCGACTTTTGGTTACGCCGCCTCTGTCACCAAGTATGTATCCCCGAGAAGTCCAACCAACTCGTCGTGGCCATCGTCGACATTCTACAGTTAACCCCGTACTTAGTCCTACCATGTCCAGCGCTCCGCTTTCTCCTCGCCAGCCGTCTGCGGCTCCCTTGTCCCGATCTACACCCACTTCAATCAAGGACTTCGATATCATAAAGCCAATCAGCAAAGGCGCATTTGGTTCAGTGTTTCTTGCCAAGAAGAAGGTTACTGGTGATTATTACGCTATCAAGGTATTAAAGAAAGCGGATATGATTGCCAAGAATCAGATTACGAACGTCAAGGCTGAACGCATGATTCTCATGAAGCAGGCGGAGTCTCCTTTTGTCGCCAAGTTGTACTTTACCTTCCAGAGCAGGGAGAACTTATACTTGGTGATGGAATACCTTAACGGAGGGGACTGTGCTGCGCTCATCAAATCCTTGGGTTCTCTTCCTGAAGAGTGGACGCGCCAGTATATTGCCGAGGTCGTGCTGGGCCTGGATTATTTGCATCAACGTGGTATCGTCCATCGGTTAGTACTTGTTCCCTAGGCACTCGTGGTTCCTTACTGATTACTCGTCTGCAGAGACCTAAAGCCAGATAACCTGCTCATTGACCAGCATGGCCACCTGAAGCTGACAGATTTCGGTCTAAGCAGGATCGGTCTTTTAGGCCGTCAGACACGGGAGGGTCATCTAGGCTTAGCTTTACGTCCTCGAACAAGATACGACTCGCGTTCACGTCCTCCTTCTCTTGATTCCGGCTTGATGTCTTCACCGTTGGTAGCAGTTGATCCTGGAAGTTCATATTTCAATCAAGGAACACAGAGGGTCTCAGCGTCGCCCTATTCATTCCCTTCGGATGATGTCAGTGAATCCAGTGGGTCAGAGTCATTGTCCAATTTCTATCCACGGCGAAGCAAGGCAGGCGAGAGCCCTCTGCAGTCATTTGCGAGTGAGTTGACGACGGATCTGCGGTTGTACTCTGGAGGAAACACGCCTCCTGGCGAGCAGAAGTTTGTTGGCACGCCTGATTACCTAGCTCCAGAGACGATCCTTGGGTTGAGGGGTGACGACGCTGCAGTCGACTGGGTAAAGTCGTTCGATTTCCATGATGCCTCGTCACTGACTTCGTTATCAGTGGGCTCTCGGGGTAATAACTTATGAATTTTTGTATGGAATACCACCCTTCCACGCGGAGACCCCGGAGAAGGTGTTTGAGAATATCCTTTCTGGTCAAATTGAATGGCACGAAGAATGGGTCGAGTTTTCTTTCGCAGCCAAGGACTTTATGCAACGATTGATGGACCGGAATCCGACCACTCGGCTTGGTGCGAATGGTGCTGACGAGGTTAAAACCCACCCATTCTTTGAAGGTATCGAATGGGATAAAGTCACTTCGACAGAAGCAGCCTTCATACCCCAGGTCACAGACCCAGAATCGACGGATTATTTCGATCCCCGCGGAGCGATACCACAATTATTCCATGATGACGAGATATCGCTCACGAACCCCCTCGATAGTCCTGCCTTGAACCCCATAGGCCAGAGTTCTCAATTGCCTTCATCTTCTCTGCCAGTCAACCGAGATTCGGCCCCGTCGCCTGCCAGTGACGATTTCGGGTCGTTTAGTTTCAAGAACTTGCCGGTACTCAAGCAGGCCAACGACGATGTAATACGCAAACTAAAGACAGACCAACTCGCACCGATTAGTCACGCGTTGGCGGATCCTACGAACATATCAAGGAGGCGGAGCAAATCGCAGCGTCATAAAGCGAAACCCCCGAGTGTTGTGACGGCCATTGAGCAGAAATTCTCGCAAGGACCACCGTCTCCTTGTACCTCGACCTCGTCGATTGCATCCTCGCCATCGAGAGCGAGCGTTCCGCCATCTACACCGGCAAGTATCTCCGGTAGCCATACTCGCAAACCCTCTGAATTTGGTGCAATCGAGCGCTTTAAACTCAATTACCTTGAGGGTGTCGAGAGGAGGAATACGATGCCTAGCCGATTGCGGACGGCATCGATTTCGAGTAGTACTGGAGATTTCTCTGGATCTGAGAATTGGCCAAGCTCTGCAGGACAGGGATCTGGAAACTTTGAAACGCCTCCATCTTCTCTACATTCCATTGACTTGCGCAGGGGACCTGACCCAACCGATCGTGCGGTTACTTGTTTACTTGCAGAGGACAATCCGATCACGGCCAAGATTATCGAGACGTTGTTGATTCGTCTTGGTTGCCGTTGTGTGGTTGTTGCGGACGGCGCTGAGGCTATCAGCGTCGCGATGGGAGATATCAGTGAGTGGCGGTGGGTTGTCATAGACAGAGTGATACTGATCTTCTTGTGGTGGCAGAATTCGACTGTATCCTGATGGACCTGCACATGCCCGTCTGTAAGTACCTGCTCTTACTAGCCTGCCCTGGCACACTGATAAGTGCTCCGCTAGTGGACGGAGAGAGCGCTGCGAGATACATCAAGAGTACGACTAACAGGAACAGTTTGACGCCAATAATCGCTGTCAGTGCCTACAGCGCGGCAGACACGAATGAACCTAATAGTTTGTTTTCGGCATCCTTGGCCAAACCATTGCAGCGAGCGGACCTGCTTGCTGTGATGAGGAAGCTTGGATTTAAGACGTCGGCTGTGCATGGTGCCTCGTACCCCGCTAAGCTAGTTACGTCCCGTGTGTCCTGAGTGGTTTATTCTTCGTTATCGTTTTGTGACTGTCTGTCGATTGCACCTATGCCAACTTTCCCTGCTTGCTTCGTTGACGAGCATCCATCCTTTCGCTTTCTCTCTGCATAGTTGTACGCTAGACACGAGCGCCCATTTGTACGCCTTGCATCTGCCAATTAGCATTTGTGTTCACTGTTCACGTGATTCAGGGGCATGCATCGGATTGCCTGTCCTCCTGCCCTCGTCTCTCCCCATCCACACATCCTGTGCGCTGGTCTCTCCATTCCCTATACCGCACAGACCAGCCACGGAACAACGCATCTGAGCTGACCCCGCCGTAGTCGCCCGCCAGATTCAAATGCAATCTTATGATCACAGAGGTGAATTCGGTCTTGCTATCTCGCAACCGCTCACATATCACCTCTCCACACAGTCCCATACCCACTCCATCACTATACCACTGTTCCACCCCCATCATCGCGCCCGCCTCAGATTCCCCCTCGACCGCGCCATGCAACTTTGTCATCAGAACAACCGCCACTTATGTCTGGTCTCCCGCTCTCCATGCCCCAGCCATCCATACCTGCGAGTCTCACCCCAGGTCGCCAGCGCGCCCAGTCAGCCTGGGGTACCTCTGTCCTGAATCTGGGTC